>Ga0070684_100000148_pt1 | contig 47494 bp, 54 predicted proteins | sample KBSC723LmetaG_FD_65653 | JGI IMG/M metagenome (GOLD analysis project Ga0070684, IMG submission 65653) | Corn rhizosphere microbial communities from Kellogg Biological Station, Michigan, USA - KBS C7.2-3L metaG | ecosystem: Host-associated > Plants > Roots > Rhizosphere ...
AACCGTGTTGCCGGGATTGATTTCATTTACAAATACATCACTGTTGTTGCTGTTGTACAGGGTAGCAACACTGTCTGCTGAATACTCTACGTTACTTGCGTTAAGCAATTTCTGGTCGTTTTCCATGAATAGCTGCTGCTTGTCGCCAATGTTCTTAACGCTAATATCTACGTGGACACAGGGCCAGCCCGTTAAATGTATGTTTGATGGCTTGGTGTCCATCGACCTGTTTAATCGCGCCAATAAGGGCAAGCGCACAATTATTGAAATGCCCAATAACAAAATTGCTATTAATGACTATATAGCACCTGACCGTTCGACGCCGAAAGGCACGCGAAACCCTGATTTTGCTTTCAAGAAGTTTGTGATGTGTCCGCAGTGCAATAAGCCGCTGCTCGGCAGCACGTCGCGTGGCAAGACCGGCAATTACTACTCATACTATCACTGCGACAAACGCGGCCACAGGTTCCGTGTTAAAAAAGAAGACCTTGAGCTGCGAGTTTTGGAGTTCGTGGGCGGGCTGGAGTTTTCCAAAGAAGACCTAGACACCCTATTTGCTGCAATTAAGGCCGCCTACGACAAGCGCGTAGCCCACTACCAGGCTCAAATCAATATGCTTGACGGCAAAATAGCTGGCCTCGACCAGCAGGCGCCCGTGACATGGCCAAAAGCTTCGCCACAATCGCTCCTTCGGCTCAGCAGTACCTAAACGAAGAGCTAGAGGGCATTGATAAACAAATTAAGAGCCTATCGCTCGAAAGGATGAAGATGGAAGCTAAAAAACCAATGGACATAGACACGGTTATCGCCCGCGTCCGATATTTTGTCGAAAACTTGGGCGAATTGATCGTAAAACAGATTGATCCGGTCAAAAAAGCACAGTTTTTCGGCCTGATTTTCAAGACTTTGCCGACCTACGCAGATTTGTGTGGTCGAAATCAAAATTCACCCCTTTTTACAGGGGTGAATCCATTGTTCCAAGCTATTGCTGGCAATAATTTTCCTATGGTGAACCTACCACTGTCGATTTATAAGTCTATAGTTGTAGAAATCCTACGCTGGAATGAGCTTCTACGAGGCATAGATTGGACTGATAGACAATTTCACGCAGCCTAAGTAATGTCTCTCAAATTCCTTTATAGATCATGAACTAACAGCTCAATGGCCTGATCCTGGTATACCGGCTCTTTTTGTTCGTTGCGGTAACTATGGTCTGCCTTTGGCACTTCCAGCACCTCGGCTTCAACATTGTATTTGGTAAGTTCCTCTTTGACGGCCTCGGCATTGCCAAAGCGGTCGTTTTCGCCTTGAATGACCAAGCGTAGCTTACCTTGAAAGGCTTCGGTTTTGACACTGCCGATTACATAGCCCAATACGACCAGCTCAACATCTTCGTCTGCGTGTTGTTCAAGCCAGTAACTAGCGGTGATGCCGCCCAGAGATTTGGCTACAATGACAATTTTCTCATAGCCTTCATTTCGTAGAAACTGCACGACCTTATCGAGCGCTGCAGTTTCTTCGGCCAGTTCTTCGCCGCTGGAATTTTCCTCGCCGCGTTCACAATACGGAAAATTAAAGCCGAAAACACTACCCCCCCTGCCAGTAAGGGAGTTGATGACATTGGAGATAAACGGCGTTTCAATGCCTTCAGGCCCGCCGCCATGAAGCACAAGGTAAACGGTCTTGGCATTGCGTTTGTGATAATATTTGTAGCTCAGATCCTGTAGCATTCTGTCCCTTCTTCCGACAATTGTTGAGGCCGCGTAGCTGAGTTGTCTATTGCTGGTCGGCTAATAAATACTCAGCGCATTGTTGCGCTAAATGTCCGGCGGTCGCGTTGGCGTTGGCGGTATCAAGTACGAGCTCATCTCTGAACGGAATTGAATCTAGATTTCCTCGAAACGAGCGGATTTCGTCCAGGCTTGTTACAAGGTGATTGGGCGCGGATCCGCGTGTACGTAGTCTTTGCTCCCACACCTCATGATCGGAGCAGATTAAAAGTACGCTCTTTGCTACGAATCCCCAGCTAGTTAAATCTTCTATCAATGCAGGGGCGCTCACAGGCCCGTTAAACGGCGCGTCAACTACAAAGTTAACGCCGGAGCTAGGGTTTGACCGCAGAACTGAGCGTAAGCCCATGTAGGCAATATCGCTGGCCGAGCGATGGTCGCCATATCGTTCCATTACAGGAACGTAAAAAGAATCTTTCGAGAGCCGACAGAAACCGTGATCTGTGGCCAGTTGTTCGGATAGGGTAGTTTTACCTACGCCTTGGTGTCCTCTTACCAGTAGTGCTCTTGACTGCATGGCGCTACAATACCACGAAAAGTAACAGAAATAAACTTATGAACGATAAATAGCGTTATTGCAAGTCAAATTTATGCCGCACAATCCGCTTATGATCATGGCCGGGAACCTTTACTTCAATTAAGTAGATCGCTTTGCTAAGGTGCTCATCACCAAGCTCAAGCCGGTCGTTTTGGCGTTCAGTAACGTGTGCGCGATAGCCTTCGCCAACCCACTCCGGAGCTGTATACTCAACACTTAAATCGTTCAGGTGCTTGTAAAGTTCTGCGTGCAGTTCTTTTAGCTGGTCGGTTAGCTCCAGCTCACTCACTGGTAATTGCTTAGGGCCAAGCAAAAGCCGTTCGTGCGGCTTCAACAAAACAGGCTGTATTTTCTTAAAGAAGTCATCGAGCTTACTTGCCAATATGTCCGGCTCAAGCTCCGACCAAAAGCGATGCATAAGCGTGCAATGTAAAGGCAGCTCGTCATAGATGCCCTCGAGTTGCATGGGTTTGACTTCTAGAGCAAAAAGGTAGCAGTGTTTATTTGTCATCTGCTTATGATAGCAGAGGAAGTTCTGGTACGATACATAAGATGAAAACAGTGTTGCTAGACAGAGAAGGAACGATAATTGTCGATCCTCCATTTGACCGGGTTGACGCCATTGAAAAGGCTCAACTGCTACCAAACACCCTTGCTGCGTTGCATCTGCTGGCCACGCACGGTTACGGGATAATAATTATTACCAACCAGACTAATATCGCTCAAGGCAGGCTGAGCGAACAGGATTTTTGGAATTTGCATGCACATATCCTCAAGATGATCGAACCCAGCAGTATCACTATCCTAAAGACATATGTATGTCCGCATAGCGCAGATGCAGGCTGTGACTGCCGCAAACCCAAGTCAGCCCTCCTGGTTCAAGCCCTGAAAGAATTTAACCTTAACTCGGCGGAAACTTACATGGTTGGCGACCGTGATTCGGATGTTATGGCGGGCATGAGCGCTGGTACTAGAACAGTACTGGTCAAGACCGGTAAGCATCCTACGACTGCAGTGCCGGACTATACTGCTGCTGATCTGCTTGATGCGGCAAAGCACATAGTTGACAATGAATAGCTAAAGCCTGATCCAGTGATCCTCATAGTTGGTAAGACGCAGCGTTTCCTGCCCGTCAACGTCCACGACATCACCACGCACTGCAACCTTATCCTGTTCCTTCACCGGGCTGCTGAACTTCCACCAGAATGAATAGACCGGATATTGCCCGCCGTCGGCATCGATCGTAAACGCCCTGGGGTACAGGTTGCCGCCTTCGGTATCGAGAGCAACGCCGGCGATTTCAACATTGCGACGGACAATGCTTTCAGCTGCAAGCAGCTGCGGCGGTGGCATCACTCTCCTGTCTCTGAACCGGAATGTGTTGAGTACAACCCGGCCGTTGTCATCAAATTGCATGCCGCTCCAACGCCGCGCCATTATCTCGGCCAAAGAGTTGTTCGGGTTACGGAACACTTTAGCCCAGGCCCGCATAATGCCCTGCTGTGACGCTGCCGAGTAGTCGCTAAACCCAAGACCTTCCCGCACCTCGCTTAGATGCTGTTCAAGTCTGGGGACGTTTGCAAGCCCCTCGATAAAGAAATCAACGTCGTTTTTAATCGAGCCGTCGGTGTTTTGGTGCAGCCCTGTGCCGGGCAATGCCGAGCCAAAAATGCCAACCGCGTCCTCACCAAAAATATCAGTCAATTTGCCGTACAGGTTAGCCCATACCGTGCCGTCATAGGTGCCGCGCATGGCTTTAGCGGCCTGGATCGGATCAAACGATTCCACTACTTCATCAGGATGCAGCACTTCGTAGGTGTCCATCACGTCACGGGGCTGGCTCGTATCTTCAGTGTAGTTTTTAACATATGGCACACCCCTAAAAGTGCGGTCGCCGTGTTCATCCGGCGAATAGAGGTTGTAGGCTAGAAAACTGCCGTCTGCCAGGGCAAAATTGCCGAGCACCCGGTAAATCCGGCCGTCGTCCACCCGCACATGGTCCATATCGTAAAATTGGGGTAATCGTTCTGCTGCACTCATTATGGAATCGCCTTTACTACTTCTGCCAGGTTATCAGCGTCAATGTAATGCAGTACCGTGTCGCATACTTCGGCCGGAACGCTGGCACAAAACCGCTCCAGCTCTTGCGGGCCTTGCGACAGGATAAACTTGCAAAGGCGCACGTTAGGTACGAAGCCAGGCTGGCAGGCCAGCTCTACGATGTCATCTATTGTTCTTACAGAGCGAATATTTATGACGGCTTCAGTTTGCGGATAGGCTTTGCCATCCGGTACGTTCAGCACATAGTAAAACGATGTGTCGCCGACTCCTGCTTCTTCGAGTAGCCGCTGCAGCGCGGCCTCCCGCAATCCTGTTACCCGTATGTCATCTAGGATAACGACGTGCTTGCCTTCCAGATCCAGGCCTTCCGGCAACATGAGGTCATGTTGCAGCGTTTGACTGCGCTCCGCAAACGACATGCTGGCGTAATTGTCGGTTGCCATTTTTGCCTTGCTGATCTTGAAACGGGTAAAGCTCGTATCTGCATCAACGGACTTTGCGGCCCGTTCTGCGGCCACTAGGAACGGTGCCAGCAGACTTTCAGATGCAGGCGGCGCGACGCGGTACGCCGATGAAGCAACAAGCACCTCATCATTGCCCAACAGCTCAACAGTGTCAGCGAGTACCAGGCCGCCAAGCATTGAACCGTATTTGTTGCCCACCTCCCCGTCGCCAAACTTAAACCGGCTGTACTCCGCTATGTCGGTAAACTCTTGAGCAACAACCGGCTCTAATTCGCCAGCAGACTGCACAAGGTTCACTTCTCCCAAGTGCATGCTAGTTGTGTTCATAGGCGGGCTTCCTCCAGTATCGGCCGCCCAACCACAGCCACTTTTGTTAAATTGTCCGGCACGGCCTGGTAGCGGGCCGCTTTCTTGAGCGCAAATATAAGCTCTGTGATCGCCAGCGAATTGCCTGCATTAAGCAAGGAGTCCAGCGCTTCGTCGGCCGTGTTCGTGTGCAGCTTTTTGAGATGTGCCGCAAGGTGGTTGTCGTCAAGCAGCACTTTCTTGGTTTTGCCAGTAGTCCGGTCAAGCACCGTCACTTGCGCCATGTACCGCTCCAGCCCCTTCACCGGATCGAACTGTACGCAGTAGTCCCGCTCGGCCGTGTATATGTCCAGGCTTCGCACCACCGCCTTGTTGGGGCCTGTAGCACTGCCTGCGACCCGGAAACTGCCAAGATATGAGCGTAGGGTTATCTGCGTGCCAGCGGCCGTTAGATCAAGCGTAAAGCCTTCGTTACAGCGCCCGTTCGTGGCGTGGTGTACGACGACGCCCTGCGGCTGCAATTCCTGTATGTCGTAGCCGAGGGCTTGCACCATTGCGATCATGTGGGGCAGCTCAATACCGAGCGATCCCAGGTGCTCGTCCCAAAACCGGCCGTTGGCCGCATCTTCCAGGCGGTTTTTAGAGAGTTCGGCGTCAATGGCCGTAATCCGTGAACCGCACTTGGCGATGTCCTGGGCGACATACCCCAGCGCCGACGAGAGGTAGTAGGATTCGTTGACCACAGCCGGCGTGCCAGCTGCAAGGAGCGACTGCATTGCCTGCAATTCCGCTTCGTCAGAGGCCAGCGGCTTTTCGATCAGTATGCAGCGCGGCGCTGGCGTGATGTGTTCCAGTGTCCACTTGAGTGACTGCAGATGGAACGAGGCCGGGGTTGATATATCAACCACTAAGTCGGCGTATGCTTTCCCTTCCTCATGCAGCATAAAGCCATCATGCACCGATTGGCGGCGTTTCGTGTCGTCCACATCAAAGACTGCGACCCGGCGGCCCAGGTCGCGCCAAATGAAGGCCTTAATTCTTCCGATTTTTCCGTACCCAATAACAAGAACGTCCATCTATCTGTCCTTTGGTAATCTGTCAGGGCTGGCGCTACTACGCACCAAGCGCACTAACAAGCTCTTTAGTTGCCTTGAGTGAGGTAACAGATGCGCCGATTTTATCCGTCTTGGCATGTGTCTCAACGGTGAAAATAAGATCGGCCAGGCCGAGCTTATCAATACGGGCCAGGATTGTCGGGTAGTCAATCTGCCCCTCGCCCGTTGGCAAGTACACCTTTTGGCCATTCTGCATTACAAAATCTTTGACGTGGACATAGCCGAGCCGATCAGCAACGGTAGCCAAAAACTCGTCGTCAATTTCTTCGTCTAATTCAACGAGGTTAGCAATGTCCAGCCACAGCTTGAGGCGCGGGTTTTCCTGATTAGCCAGCAGCTCTACAATCTGTTTCTTATCATGGACGCAGCACACTGGCTCATTCTCAATAAATAGGTCAATGTCGTGCTTTCCGGCCAACTCTAAGGCATACTCCAGCAGAGAGTCTTGGGCAAAGACAGCACCGGCATTTTCGGCACGGCCGAGGCCTGAAAAGATACGCAGGCGCGGCAGTGACAACGCCGTTGCTATGGCGAACGTACGCTCGATCACTTGGCGCTTTCCGGCTTCGTCCAGGCGTGGGTTAAAGCCGAAGCTGTCATGTTCCACGTCGGGATCGTCGGCGTTCACGTACCACTTAAACAGGGGTGTGGCGGCGGCAATGAGTTCGATACCGGCAGCATCAGCCTCTTGCTTAAAAGCCGCTACTTCGTCGTCAGTCCAAAATACAAAATTTTTCTGGTTGACCGTCCGCAGCTCACCATACTGTACACCGCACTCTTTCATCGTTTTAATGGCAACGCCCAGGTCGTCCGAGATTTCATCGAAGTTAATGCCAACTTTATACATGGTGCAATTCCTTTTCTAGTAAGTCGTGTATTCGTGTGAGGTCGGATATGTCGGCGCTAATTTTCTGGTCAAACCAGATACCAAGTGCGCCGACGCCCTGGTAAATCATCATCCACAAGCCATCTATGACCGTAGCACCCTTGCTTTCAAAATAGGTAAGCAACGGCGTCTTTAAGGGGTTAAATACGGCATCCAAAAACACCTTACCTTCTAGTGCCACGTCGTCGAGCATGGCAAGACTGAAGGGTGTCGAATCCTTGCCTACCATGCCCGCGGATGTGGCGTTTATGACAAGCTGTGAATTCTCGATGAGGCTTTTTACCTCTGAGTAAGAGTGCAAGCTAATGTTATTGCTGCTAAGTTCCTGTAATTTGCGTGTATTCTCACTTGCTTCAAGACGATAGACGACTTGTATCTTTTTTACGCCGAGCTGCTTGCATGCATAAATGGCCGCCCTCGCGGCTCCTCCGGTTCCAAAAATCACAGCCGAAGAATACTGGCTCTTATCGCCGAATTGCTTTATAGACCCGGTTATGCCTAGCCAATCGGTATTGTAGCCAATGGTGGCGTCACCTAGTCTAATAGTATTGACCGCTCCCAGCTCGTTGACCACGGGATCGAGCTTATCCAGATAGCTCATGATGTCCAACTTGTATGGGAGGGTTACATTAAGGCCTGCAAAATGCAGTGTATTGAATGCGTGCAATGACTGCTCCAGCTCATCAGGTTCGATGTTTACCCGGATGTGCTGATAAAACCCGTGAATGCCTGCCGCTTTGGCAAGCTCCCGGTATAGCACATAAGACACGCTATGGTCGGTTGGATTACCGATCAGTGCAGAATATTTCATAGAGTCCTCGCTTAATCAGTGATTGAGGGTATGTCTTTTAGTCTGAAGATGGCACAGGCAGGATTCTGCCGGTGCAGAACTCTTACGGTTCAGAGACCTGCCTAGAGTGCGCTGTTATGAGATGGAGGAGCCGAAGTCCGCATATCAGGTATCCTTTCTGCCTATAGCAGGGGCCAACCTTAAATTAATGCTCCTCAGTATACTTTAGGTTGCCTGTCAAATCCAGAGAATTGACAGTTCTCTGTACGCTCTCTTGGCTAAACAGTACGGTACCGCTATAATCCCAACTACTAAGGGGAGATCATGGCCAGAGAATTATTATTAATGAGTGGTAATGCACACCCGGAGCTTGCAGAGTCTGTCGCCAATGAATTAGGGATCGGCATGGTCGATGCGACTGTCGATCAATTCCCCGACGGAGAAACGCGGGTAAGGATCGCCGATAATGTTCGTGAACAGGATGTTTTTGTGCTGCAGCCAACCGGCCCGCCTTCCAATCACAACATCATGGAGTCTCTGATAATTATTGATGCGCTTGAGAGAGCATCTGCTGGAAGAATTACAGCAGTAACTCCTTATTACGGTTATGCGAGACAGGATCGAAAAGACGCCTCCCGTGTGCCGATATCTGCAAAGTTGGTCGCAAATATGTTTGCCGCTGCGGGTACAAACCGGTTGCTGGCCGTTGATCTTCACTCCGCGCAATTACAAGGATTCTCAGATTTGCCGTTTGATCATCTGTATGCAGTCAACACTCTCGCGGCTGCCATCAAAGATGACGTGGACAAGCCTGTGGTAGTTGCACCTGACGTCGGAGCTGGCAAGATGGCACGTGGGTACGCAAGGCGTCTTGGTACAGATTGGGCTATTGTTGACAAAGACAGGGTAGACGGCAAGACTACGCATGTGGCCGCTATCATCGGACACAGCATTGTCGGTCGCGATGCTTTAATCGTTGATGATATGGTCACAACTGCCGGTTCGTTACTAAAGGCTGCGGAGGCACTAAAGGAACAGGGAGCCGAGACAGTAATGGCGGCTGCAACTCATGGTGTGCTGTGTGGAGATGCTTTAGGCCGAATAGCGGCAAGTCCTTACCTCGACCACTTGTATGTTACCGATACCTTGCCTGCACACGGGGCAAACGACAAGATCAGCCGAGTGACTATTGCGCCGTTGTTGGCGCAAGCCATATCAAATATCCACAGGGGTGAATCAGTAAGCGAACTGTTCTGACGCTAGGAGGCCAGCGTTTTGATGCCCTTGGTCGCTCTTTTGCTTGGTTTTCCCACCTGCACAGAACAGTAACCGGTCATGGAACACGATCACCTGATTTGACTGCTTGGTCTGGCTCACACTAGCAGATGAGTTGCGAACCGCAAGTATGGACTATGATGGATATAAAATCCGAAGCATCCATGCTATTTTACAGCCTACAGCGACGTTTTAGGCTCACCTTTTTTCGCGAGATATTCTTCATGTGCCTCTGTCAACTTTGCAGTCCTCTCTCTAAGCCCTTCAAGGAGTGGCAAAATACGCCGCTTAATGTCGTCGTCGTCGAACATCCGATTTATATACTCTGGCAATATCGAGCAAATTACCGCTGACAACGTAGTAAGCGCTTGTGGCCGTCGTCTGGGCGGGTTCATATCTGGCCCAAACTCTGTACCGTCGTACTCTAGGTGGTGCTTGAAGATGTCTGACCATGTAGTATGCACCGAAGCTGACGATCCGCGATAGGCGAAATATGCGATTTCACCCAATTCTTCAACGCGTTGTTCGATTTTAGGAAAACCCTGTCTGGCCAGCTCCTTACCGGAGCGTATTTCGCTTATATCCTCGATACCGGCAGCTTTGAGCGTATCGGTTATTGAGGCTATCATTCGCTTTTCAATATGAAGTGTCTCGCCGCCGCGCTCTTCCACGTTTTTCGCAATCGTGGCCAGCATACTTTTTTCAGCGCCCAACCCAGCTTCGACGAACATTGAGAAGCGGCTACCGGAGCCGTCATCGTGCATCAGCCATAACAGGTTGGCTATCGCCTCTAAAAACTCGCGAAACATACTGAGTTGCTGCTCGACTTCACCGTCGCTTGCGTCACGCAATATGCCTTTCATAACTTTCGCAACTTTTACCACTAACCCCAGCAAAACAGCGTCGTCTCTCGCTGTTATAGGGGTGTGTGGTTTCAATCCCGCTATGGCCGCAACTAATTGAGCGGCTTCACGCAGCAAGTAGAATGACGCCTCGCTAAAATGGCTTTCCGATGTGGCGCTTTTGAGCTTTTCCCATTCTGGCTCGTATGGTTTTGGCAGAACATCTTTATCGTCCATAGGGATATAATTCATAGCTGCATTATACGTTGCTGCTATTTATCGTTGCGGATAGTCGGCAGAATTATTGACACTAACTCGTCTACGTCACGTTGTCTAAGGTTCTTTCGCTTTCTATGGCGCTTACCTTTTCGGGCAAGAGCAAACATCAGACATAAGATTAAAAGCAGTAATAACAGGGCCATAGAATAAGTATAGGCTGCGCCAATGATCCCTTAAAGCTCGTTCACCTTTTACTTCAACTGGTGATTGCGTAATAGCGGGGAAATTTTTTGGCCAAAATTCAGATGTTCTAAATCTTCCTTCTGCCGTGACAGTTCTTAAATAACTCACCCGACCCACACGGACATGGCTGGTCACGGGGGATTGTTAATCTTTCTGGGTGTTGCGTCATGTCACGTTCAAGTTTTGCCTTAGCCTGACTAATTTCGTCGTCGCTAAAATCACCTGCTTTTAGCTCGATTATATCGGTGATAGCGAAGCCATCGTCGGTACTAGTATTTACTGAGAGCCATCTATCTAAGCCATTGTTCTTGATGTAAGCGGCGCATCGCAATTTCTCAAGTTCTAACTTGTCTTCTGTAACAAGGCCAACACTAAGGCCAAACTTCATTTCGAACGAAACGAGCCTGATAACACGTTGTCCGTAAGCCCTCTGCTTACCAAGTAGCTTTTTAAGATGCTTTGTAACGTCCTTACGCTGATTGCCATCATTGGCCAGCAGAAACGCTCCTACTTCAAAGCGATGAGGGCTTTCAGAGGCTTCTAGTGCATTAATGACTAGACGCATCTCCTTAGACATCTTTTGTTCTGGCCGAGTGGGATTCTCGCCAGCTAATTTGCCCATAAAATATTGGTCAATGGGCAGTCCGTAAGAATTAAACACCATACGAGTAGCATCGCTATCAACGTTCTTGTGGTAGTAGTTCATGGCGTGATAAAGGGCTATATGGTCAATCTCATCGTACTGTGACAACGCTTTATTGGTAGCTGCTTCAAGCCGTACTTGAAGATAATGAGCGAACTCTATGGCCTTACCGGCAAATAAGTCTGCGATTGCTCGTAAATCATCTACCGAAACTTGTAATGGCATATTTTGGCTGAGCGATGGATCGAGTACGGAAAGCCGTGCAAGGTCTGCGCCAATCCAGCCCAGATTCTCGCGGGTAACAACGATACGAAAAATTCTTCTGAACTTTTGATGTTCAACGCTATGCAAAACCTGTTTGCCGGTATGGTCGTAAAAGTCCACTTTATCAGCCGACTTGATATAGCGCTCTGCCCGTTCTGATTGCCGTTGTCCCTCGAAAATCAAATCCTTCAGGTCTTTCTCAAGCGACATAGGAGCGCCCCTAGTTGTAGCTGCCGACACACCACCTGACTTAACCTCGACGAGCACCAAAATATCATCCACCGCAATAAGGCCGTCAAGCTCGGTTAAATGACCGTCCTCGTCTGGATTGGGATAATAAAGATTTAGAGCACTATACTCAGGATTTAATATGCCGGAAAGTAGCTTAACCGCCTCATCCTCAACATAATCCGAACGGGCTTTTTCTAACGAAGTCCTTTGCGCCGGATACTTTTTATTTAACTCAGCTTCGATGATTTCCGCTATATGATCTTCGAAGCCAGCATGGTAAAAGGTATAGAATTTTCCATCGACTTCTAGGAATGGCTTGCAATGCTCGATGTCTGTAGATAACGGGCTCAGGTCTTCATTATTTTTGCCGGTAAGCTGATTTAATGGCTGTTCTCCCGGCTTTACCGAAAGTAAACTTAAAACTGATTTTGGCAGCGATGAAACATCAGTAATCTCGAATAGCTTAGTAGTAAAAGCCTCTTGAATTTTGTTCTGTGCGTCTTCATGGAGCGCCTTGAGCTCTTCGGATTGCTGGATGGCTGCCCTGTAGGCTTCGGGATCATCTTCGCTTAAACCAAGCTCTTGGGCTCTTGCCCGTAATTTATTAACGGCTTTTATACTATCAATATGCTTTCGCATAATGCCGCTTTTCTGATACTCTTCGAGTTGCTTTAAGCCGGTGATAATATCGGCAGCGCTTGATCCGTAGGCTTTCTTCAACAGGTCATCATAGGGCTCAAGGGACTCTTTCCAATAATCATGTTGGAAGTTTTGAAATCGCTTAACCCTAACAATAAGACGCATTAGGTCGAGCATTTGTACCAAGCCGTCAGTTTCTGTAGGCGGTGAATTTTTAGGTGGTCGGGTATTTAGGTAATCGGATGTAGTATCTAAGACCTCAAATACCTTTGCCCATACATCCTTCCAAGCATCATCGGTTAGTTTTTCAGACTTTTTTGGTGGCGGCGTTCGTGCAATCAGGTACTGCAAATACTCTAGTCCGGGAAGTACCTTATTCTCTTCTTGTGTTAGTTCGCTTTCGGTTTTGCCCTTGATTAGAACGGCAAGCGCCATGTAACCCGCATGATCCATGAGTTCCAAAGGGTCGTACTTAGATACTTCAATCTGCAACTCTTTAATCTTTGCTTCCAGCTCGACCAACACAGCTTTATTTACTTCGGCGGCTCGTTTTAGCGTTTCAGCGTGTTGCTCCGGCGTGGAGTTATTCTTCATAATTACGAGCTTGCCAGCTCGGATAAATTCTAATGGTCCGTAAGTAAAGCGCTCATCAATTTTTGTCTTACCAGTCAAGCGCTGAGCTTCATTCCTGATCCTCTGTTTCTTCCTCACTCGGTCACGCCTCGACATACTAACTCACCTCAAATAGTCGTTGGATTCGCATTAAGCCAATCCAGCAACTTTATAACCGTTTTGTAATGTGCCGGGAAAGCGATCAGCAAGACTAGTGCCTCTTCTCTCGTGAAGCTCCTGCCGGTGGGATGTCCAGCGTCATTGCGCTCTTTGCGGATAATTTCCGCCAAGAACTTGATCATGTCCAAGTCGTCACCTATGTCGGCTGGAAATGCGGTCTTGTTTGCAACTAGACGCTTAAATAACTCCTCGAACTGGTACGCTATGTGTCGCTGCTTGCCGATTGCTTGCTCAAACTTTGTCCTATTTGTTTGGTCTGCAATGGCTTGCTTGTATGCTTCGACTAGTAGGACGGTAAGTTGTTCCGATGCGATGCCTAGATTAACCGTACAACTAATGTAAAGCCCTTTATTAAATGCCTCAACGCTCTCTGTAAGATATAACAAGAACGTGGGATCGGTGTTGGGAGCAACTTGCTGGATGGTTGCTAGGTAAGTGCCGTAATCATGGGGCAATATTGTGCTTTCCGCCAGACATCGGTTGCCGTATTCTGTAACGCGAACAAACGGCAGATTAGGATTTTCCCAATTCGAGCCGGGCGTTAGTATGCCCTGAATAATCATTTCCCATGTCAGCTCTTGCAGCACCAGCCTGTCGGTCTCCGGCAATATCTCTACGCTCAGAAAGCCAGTACCACCAACAAAGTTTTGTGGTCGCGGAAAATGGCCACCATTAACCGCAAGTGTTGCCACTCCACCGTAAATGCTCGATAGCTGTAGGTGGGGGCCATTGTTTTGCTTCAAAAATGTTAGTAGTAGGTGGCGTAATAACTCTCTGTCCATAGCTGGCGCTCGGCCTCTCTTTATAGATAAATGATAACAGAGATGGAGCCCTAGCGTATCTAAGGTCTTGTTATTAGGCCACTCTCCCGAAAACTAAAATGGTTATCTCTAGTCACTATAAGGTGCTCTCGCAATGGAATGCCGAGCAGAATACCTGCTGCCACAATCTGTTGCGTTGTTTTAATATCCTCACTACTTGGCTCTGCTATACCACTAGGATGGTTGTGTGCCAAGACAATCGACTTTGCCCGATCAGTCAGTGGCCCCGCAAACACTTCACGCACTCCAACTAGTGACTGGTCGAGTAGCCCAATGGTGACAATGCGGCGCAGGATCAATCTCCCGTCCCCATCTACAGATAAACAAACTAGAAATTCCTGTTTTTTGTCCCTGAAGAACTCCAAACAAGCAAGCACGTCTTTAGTGGGGCGTAGGGGCTTAGAAACAGGCTGCTGCTCACAAAATATACATGAGCTTCCGTTGCTCCCTCCGTAGGAGCGATCGTTTCTTACGCGATCGCCCCGCATCTCGTTACGCCCCTATGCCGGGGCTGCCAGGTGGGTCAGCCATGTTAAGTCAAAGGGTCTGTTGCTATTGCAGATTGATCTTCACACCATTGCTAAACGAACTGTCGTGCAGCTCTGCTGTAGCAGGTGTTTGGTCTTTGGGGATGTCGTAGACAATCGTACCCTCAACTGTGTTACCGGGATTGATCTCATTTACAAACACATCTGAATTGTTGCTGTTGTACAGGGTAGCCACGCTGTCAGCCGAGTATTCAACACTGCTGGCGTTAAGCAATTTCTGGTCGCTCTCCATGAATAGCTGCTGCTTGTCGCCGATGTTCTTCACACTGATGTCCACCAAGCAATACTGGCCTTGCGCGGTCTTGCTTAGATAGCCACCGACAGCGGTTACGCTCGGCTCACCGCACTTAATGCTTTTGACCACAAATTCAAACTTACCGTCACGGGCGGTCTCGCCGATCTTGGCCGTTTGGTTAGATGTGGTTGCTGTGTTCTTGGAATTGTTTGTACCGTTTGTTTTATCTTTTCCGCCACCACCTGCTGCACTCGCAATTACACCTATGACTACAATGGCTAGGATTACTGTTAGTATTTTGTGTCGCTTGAACCAATTACCGTCTTTTTCTTTCTTGGACATTGCTGTCGCTCCTCTGTATGGATTTAGTTAGTATTCGGCGGTATCAAAAAAGCTCACCGCCAGCGATGCCCTTTCGGACACCTACAGCCGTTTCCGACTGTAACCATACAGAACAGTGCTCTGACGATGAGCTGTTTGTTCTGTATGGATTGATGCGACCATACCTTCCTTGCGGTGGCTCTAGGTCTAGGCTATAAATAGCTTGATGACATTATATAATAGTGTTGTCAAATTGCATACGGTAAAAGCGGTTTCTTGCGTGAGAATTGATTGGAATATAATAAACCTCATCTTTTGTCCAGTAACGTCTTAGAGAGCTTCTCCGTAGCTTCCAGAGGGCGTATAGTCTCGTTCACTATTTGCTATCCCACGCAATACAGCAATGGCGCGGAAAATTTTTCTTCAAATGTTGGCCCCTCAACGCCATTTTTCGTTGCCGACATAAGCTGTTTCAATAATTTTGCGATAAAGTTTCGGTATTGTACGACACACTTTTGTCAGAGAATAAGCATTAGTGTATAATAAGAAGTGTAAAGATTCAGATTTTTTACAGAGGCACGTCACGCTGCTAGGGAACACCGAACAAGGTACAGTACCGAAGTATAGAGAGGGAGCATTGCCCTCAATAACCGTGAAGAAGCTATCTATCGTATAACTAGCAAGGGCAGCAATGGCCTCAAGCGGTTCGCGAACAGGTTGGGCGACGTGTTTTGACATTAAAGGTGTTAGCTTTGACAAGCGCACCCAGTGCTTTAAGGGGCAGTGTCAGTGTTGACGGATCGACGGCCTAACGGCGGGAACTATCGACATTAACCTCTACTCTCTTCAAGAGTAACGTACAGACAACTTCTGGCGCTTGGGGATAGTAGGGGTAGTGTCTCAAAATCTCAGAGCCTTCAACAGGAACTAAGGTTCTTCTATAGAGAAACCCTGTATATAGGAGTTATAAACCAGTCCTCAAACGTGAGCAGCGGCAAAGCCGGTGCGAGAGGCGGTAGCCGGTTACAACTACAAAACGTCGCCCGGTTGAAGCACGATCATTACTAATAAACCATCTGGTGGTCAATTCTACTAATGCTGTATAATAGTAAGTAGGAACTGTCAACAAGTCCCGTAAAAATCTGACCAAATTCCGGCGTAGCCCTCTGCTATAATCGCCGGTTTTTGTTATACGGCTTTCTCTCGTTCAAACACCATTGCGGATTGAATATGGTCTCGGCCGAAACCTGTCTTATCTGACACCAAAACTCATAAAAACCCAGCAAAAGCACACAAGTTTTCGCAGATTTGTCAGATTAGTAGGTGGTGAGGAAACTCATGACAGCTTTATTTTGATTCTCAAAAGCGGTTGTAATCTTCTCCGTGAACACTGGCTCATTATTGAGATAACGGTAGAACGTGTCCCTAGAGATACCAGCGTAACGACAGGCGTCACTCACGCTGTAATTGTGTTGAATCGCGTCAGCGACTTTGATGATTACCGTAAGATTCATTTTTGGCGGTCTGCCTATAGCCTTTCTAACGGCCATTGAAACTCCTTTTTGTGTTACCCATCTATATTTATTATGACAGATACGCTCTAGCGGTCATTGTTGATGGTCGGCAAGATCACGGTTATCAGCTCATCAGTTTGCTTTTGTTGCTCGGTTCTTATCGGCGCAACACGCTTTTTACGCCTCGCAGCAAGCATGAGCAGAAAACATACGGTCAGTAGGATTAGTAGAGCCATGGCGATTCCATCCTAGCACATCCTGAATATTTCTGGATTGCGGCACCACTATAGTTCATAATAAGCAGCGAATAACCGAGAGGTACGAGGACGTAGTGAGCGAACAGAACAGCAAGGCAAATGATTATGCGTTGGCAAAGAGCCTCAATGAACGTGTGATCAAGATATTTACGCTTGTGGTTGATCATGCAAGCACACCCGACCTCACAGCCGTTAATCGTAGCTATGTCTTGCTGGTCCATGAGCTGAAGCAAATCTATGCCCGTCAGCCAGAACTACAAAAGATTGGTCATCCAATCTGCTGGCGAGTATTAGACAATCTTGAACAAATCCACGAAACAGGGGTAGAGTACATAGTAGAGACCGTAGAAGATTATATGAGGTCGGCAGCCGATTACGGCCAGGAACATAACTCAAGCGTCAGCACGCTCTGTATCATTGCAAATATCAAAAAACCAAGCCTAACATCTCAAATTCAGAAGCTGCTCAACGAAGCTGATGGAAACATTGTTACATTTAAGTCCGAGCTAGATAAGATGTACGCTACTTTGTCCTTTGAAAGCATATCAATGCCCGTGGTATCTATTGGCGGCACTAAGTATCATTTTTCGTCTATGCGTGACGGCTTGGCACGTAACATTATTTCGTACTGCCTTGAAAAACGCACTAATAAAGAGATTGAGATCAATGTGCTCAAATCCGAACTCAAAGAAGCGAAGATCACGGCGCACGGTTTAACTAATTTACGTGAAGACATCCGCAACTCGTACTTCGGCGAGAAGCATCCGCTCAGCCCATTTGTTACGGCCTCGTCGAAGGCAATTCTTGTCAGGCGGTCCACGGCCCTCACTGACCAGCAGATAGACGCCATTAAAGCAGCTTGCAAACAGCTTTTTTCGGAATAGTTCGGAATAATCACCATACATTCATATCGCTTCGGCGCTAACTGCCAAAGTAAAAATGAAAGTGTTTAATGGATAGTAGAGAACGCAAAGTTAGATAAAATCTCGCGTTCCAGAGCTAAGTTAGATAAATAGTAAACATTAGGAATAAAAGCAAGGCGCGAAATTTGTAGCCATTGTTTCCTAATACTTAAATTCAGGAGGAGTCCTAACATTATGAGCGAAAAACGATACGCCGTGGCGCTTGTTCGATCATCAAGCACAGATGAATATGAGCGCATCCATACTGTCGCCGAACAACAGGAAGAAATTACCGCATACGCCGATGCAAAAAATATCGAGATCTTAAAAGTGTTCACGAGCTCACATAGAAGCGATGGCGTAGTCGGAGAAATGATAAATTTCTGCAAATCTCACACAGAAGTAGAATATCTTTTGATCGAGAAGCCGTCACGTCTCACGCGTAACATTGTTGAGTACAATTCCTATCTTGAAAAATTTTCTAATTGCGGGGTAGAAGTCCTTACGACCATCGAGAATTTGTATTGGGTAGACAGCCTGGAAGATACTTACCGAGATTATTTTTCTATGGCGTTGGCTGGCATCGATAGCCGCCTCCGCTCCGAACGGGTTAAGAGCGCCCTACTGAACAGAACTAAGGCGGGATACTGCGTCGTGCGTCCGCCATTAGGCTATGAGCGATCACGCATCAGGGGGCTTTACGAGAAAACGAACACGGCACATGCACTGCGTATGTATTTTACCGATACTCTTGCCGGTGCAATAACAATTCAAGAGCTTCGCCAGAAAATTTCCCAGATCTTCTTCCCAAGCCCCAAGCTCATTAGTCCTCGCAAATTAAAAGACATCGTGTCAAACCCATATTACGCGGGCTTTGTCAGCTATAACGGCCAGCAATTTGACGGCTTGCACGAGCCCATTCTAACGCCCAAGCAACAGCAAGAACTAATCAACCTACTAAACAAATAACTACACATGGTGGCCGGCGTCCTACCGGCCACCATTTATAAAATGTCATGAAGAGCCAACAATCATCGTCACAAAGCAAAGCTGAGCAACTTACACCTGCTCAGCTTGCCGGTGGCTTGATTATTTCTGTAGGCGAAGCCCGTAAGTTACTCGGTGCCGACGCGAAAGAGCTCAGTGATGACGAAATTGTTGCACTGATTTATGAGCTAAGCGAGATTGCACAAACTCTATTAAATACAGCTCTTTCATCCAACGAAAGATTACTATAAAATATAAATATACTTATGTCCATAGTCGCTCCAACTACCGCTAGAAAGAAGGCACTAGGCTACTTGCGTATATCCGACAAGAAGCAGATTAAGGGCGAATCTATTCCTAACCAAAAAGCCAGTATTTCAAGCTATGCAGAAGCCGAAAAGATCGATGTCATTAAATGGTTCACTGACAAGGCTAAAAGCGGTAAAAATGCTGAACGGGATGAACTACAGAATCTCTTGAGAACGGCCCTTAAAATGAAGGGGCAAATAGATTACGTTATTGTCTATAAGATGTCACGCGCCAGCCGTGATGTGGAATCTTACATCACGGGCATTCGCTCCGTGCTGGCTTCAAGAGGGATACAGATACGCTCGGCTACAGAACGATTCGACGACTCACCTATGGGCCGCTTCGTGGAGACATTATATGTGTCAGTAGCTCAGCTTGATAACGACACCAAGCGGGAAATGGTCGTGGATAATATGACGCGTCTCGCCAAACAGGGCTACTGGCAACACAAACCGATACGCGGCTACCAGAAACATAAAATTAAAAACAGCGAGGGCCACGAGCGGCCATCAATGGCTCCTGGTCATGAGGCCGAGAAAGTCACAAAACTACTAATGCGCTGGAGCCGAGGCGAACTTACAGAAGCCGAGCTAGTTCGTTATGCAACAACTACTATTGAGCTTTTAGGCTTAAACGGTAAGCCACTGACCCAAGACGTAGTGCATAAAATGATTATCAACCCCGTCTATGCTGGCTATGTCCGTGACAAATTCACTAATTACGAAATCGTGGACGGCAAGCACGAAGGCTTGATTACTCCTGATATGTACTGGCATAATCAGGAATTAGTGAAACTCAAGAGCAAAGATTACCAACTTGGACTAAAGCACAGCAAGAATAGAGACGAATACCCGCTGCGTCGGTTCATCCGTTGTGTTCGGTGCGATAAATTTATGACTTCAAGCGCTCCTGAAAACAGCCCACGTTACTATTGCCCCCGCACTAGCTGTCGTGGCACCGGCTCCATGATGGCCGATAGGGTTCATGACAAGTTTGAATGCTTGCTCAAGACCATTGAGCCAAAGCCTAGTACCATAAAACTAATGAAAGAGATATTGAAGCGCCAATCTCTTAGGGATCTCGGTAACATAAACCAAGATCTAGCAGAATTACGTGATAAATTAGATGGAATTGCCGCCACTCGTACCCAGACAATTAAGAGCTTTATAAGTGGCAAAATATCTGACGAAGACAAGCAATCAGTGATTGACGATTTAGACGTTGAGAAGTCAGAGCTGTCGGGTCAATTGGCCGAGCTGGAACAGAGACAAACCATAAGCGAAGCACATATTGAATACGCCCTAAACTTCATGACCAATATAGCCAAACTATGGGCCGACGCGCCATTGGACGTAAAGCAAAAGTTTCAAAACCTCATCTTTCCTGAGGGTTTTGTGCTAGACATAAAGAACGATAACTTTATAAGTACGAAAATCAGCCCGCTTTACAGGGGTATAACCGCTGTAGAACAGGCTGATTTCGATAAAAATTCTGCTATGGTGATCCCACGGGGATTCGAACCCCGGTTGCCGGGATGAAAACCCGGTGTCCTAACCATTAGACGATGGGACCGTACGCGCAGGAAGGCGATTTTGTGTGCACATATAATCGTATTCCGACCATAGGGGTTTTATATGCGTGAGCATATGGGACCGGAGCATTGCCAGTGGTAATGCGAGTAAGCTCGCGCGTGGCTTGCCACAAACACCCGGCCAATTTGCACCTCACGTATTCTAACATAACAGAGAGAAAAATAGAAGAGAAGCGCCCGCAGGAACGTCCTCCGCATTAGCCCGCCCCAAAAGCGTCCTACGCCTGCCGAGCCTCCGGCTTACCGCCCCTACCTCAGCTTCGTTGCCTGCGAGGCGGCACCTGTCTGGTAGCCTTTTCTCCATCCGGTACCGGGGGAGCCACCACATCCTATAAGGCTTGACCGCGTTGGCGTGGCCGCTCAGCACCACCGGCACATACTCTGCAGGGTCCCGCGGGTCGGCAACCATGCCGCACGCGAGCGTCCCGTAGTGCGTGGAGGGGCGACCAGGCTCCTCAAAACGGGCGCCACTCACCGGCGCTACATATCTGGCGTTACCTGTTCGATCTTTCACTAACTGGTTGACTACTATACCTACCGCGTCGGCAACACTGGTCAGGCCAAAGTTCGAAAGACGCACTGGCGGGTCCTCTACGAATATATCTTCCACCGGCACCACTAGCTCCTGGCTCAAAAAACCATCTGCAACACGTGCTAGGGAAGTCACAAATACGGGATGATATTGTTGCAGCGAATCGAATACCATCAGGCCCTTGCGAAGCCGTGCAGGGTCCGTCCAATAATCAAACGGGTTAGGGGCAGTGCCATCGGGTAAGGACATAAATACTCTCTATTAAATGTCGTATCATTTTACCTTAAAATAAGTTGCCATACAAAAATCCCCTCCGGCAAACCAGAGGGGATTTTTAAGTTTTAGAGCGGTCAGTCAGTGCTCGCTTCTGCTCTACTGTAGCACGTTTTTGTAAACATTGCTACTTGCTTATCCACAGGCCTCTTAGGCGCGGGCAGCACGACGCTTGCGGGCGTAGAAGCTGTGGCCGAGGGCACCGAGGACACTTGTACCAGCGAACAAGCCAGTGATGTTGCCCGGGCCAGTGTTGGTAAGTACTGGGGGGTTACATTCGGCACTGCCCTTTAGGACGCCGGGCTTACATTCCTCAGGAGGATTGCAGCGGCTGTCGTTTTCGGGGATACCAGGCTTACACTCTTTAGGAGGTTGGCACTCTGGCAGGTTAGGGTTAACAGTACAAGGAGGGATCTTCTCACCAGTAGCCTTGGCAACACATTTGTCGCTGCTGGCAACCATGACGCCGTTAAAGGTGTCGAAGGCCACGCTTACTTTTACGGTGTGTTCTTTTTCGTCGGCAAAGGTGTATTCCTTAAAGAAATTGCCGTTGTCCTTGGTAGTTACGCCCGTAGTAGTAACGGTGCCGTCCAGGGTAAAGTCAGCGCTCTTAGGGGTAACACCAGCTTCCTGAGAAGTGGTAACTGTGAAGCGGAACGTGTGCTTGTCTTTGGGGTCGGGCATAGTAGCCGTCAGAAGAGTACAAGCAAAGATGGGGGTCTTAAAGGTAACGTGCTTTTTACAGTTACCTACTGCAGCACTAATTTCGCTACCACCAGGGACCTTGGCGTAAACCGTAACGGTTACATCGGTGTCCTTGGTGAATGTGTGAGAAATTTGCTTGCTCAGGTCTGTGGTAGTGACGTCGGGGGTACCGTCGCTAAAGTGGTAAACGGCGCGGGTAATGGTGGCGTTACCAGTTACATTCGCACTAGTAGTAAAGCTGTAAAGGTTGGGGTTCTTGGAATCTTGGGTAGAGTTAAGGGCGTTACAAGTAACAGACGAAGGGACGTTGTTACCGCTACCAGGGTTACCACAAGCGTTAATAACGTAGAACTCAACATTGCCTTGCGCGTCAAACATTACCATAACAGGCAGGTCTTGCTTAAGCACGCGGGTGTGCGGGCTGCTGTAGGTAGCACCGGCACCGGCGATGGGGTAGTTGCTGCTGTAGCTAAACTTGTCGCGGCCAATGCTCCAGGCGTTGGTCATGACGATCTGGCCGTTTACAACGATGTTACCGTTTTGCAAAGCCATGCCAGATTGGGCAGTACTCTTAAAACGATTGTACTTGTCGGGGGTCAGACCAAAGTGGTTGTAAATAGTTTGCAGATCGCTTGGGTTGTTTTGCTGAACATCAGCAATAAACTCATTGGCGTCAGCTGCACCACAACCACCATTAATAGGTTGGTAGTCGATCGAGTTGTGCGTAGAGCCACCACAGTCACGAATAACTGCAGCAGAAGTGCTCTGGCGAGCGGCCACACCGAGGCCAATCGAACCAGCTAGTAACAGTGCGTATACAGCGCCAACAACTACATGCTTTGCAGTTGGGCGCGGAATGCGATTTAAAACTTTAGAAAATAACGACATATGAACCACCTCCTCGTGTTTCGCTTCCTATATTACCATAAGAAAGACAGTATGTCAATACTCTTATGCTATACCCTCTTTGTTTTTGTAAGTTTAGCAAAGATATGGTGTTAAAACAAGCAAAATAAGAGGGTTCCTAGGATGGTTCTTTGTCTGTAACAGGGACAAGCTGAAGTTTAGACTTGGCAAAAGTAAAGCCAAACATACTGCCCTTGCCTTGCTGGCTCCTAAAAAGCACTGCGCCGCCCTGGGCAATAATAACTTTCTTAGCCATAAACAGGCCCAGCCCCGTACCGTCCGGCCGCGCCCGCTTAGCGTTATGTGCGCGGTAAAACTTGGTAAACAGATGGTGCTGCTCGCCCCTCGGTACTCCAATGCCGTCGTCTACCACGGTAAACTCGATACTGGCGGGCGTTTCTACCAGGTTAATAGTAATGTGCCCGCCGCTCGGCGTATAGTAAACCGCATTGTCGACAAAGTTCATAATTACCTGCCGCAACTTAGTTTCGTCGAACATATAGGTGGGGAAGTGCGGCGGCTTGTGGTACTCCAGCGTAAGGTCGCGGCTCTTGGCAGTTTCGGTAAGCTGCGCAATCTCCTCCCCAATCACATTGGCCAAATTGCACGGAACCGGCTCCATAACAAACTTACCCGTCCGCAACCGCGAAACGTTAAGCAGATCCGATATAAGGTAAACCATTCGCTGCGCGCTCACAAACGACTGCGTGAGCAGCTTGGTTTGCAGCTCGTTAAGCTTCCCCGCATCCCCATCCAACACCATGCTCACATACCCTTTAACCGAAGTAAGCGGTGTCCGCAACTGATGGCTGGCCATGCTTATGAAGTCGTCTTTAGTGCGGTCGAGCATGCGCAACTTGCGGTTAGAGCGCTCTAGCTGACCCACGACGCGCTCATTTTCTTCCAGTAACATCTTATGGTCTATTGCAATTCCAACCGCCTCACTCAGGCGGGCAAACAGCATCTGTTCAAATTCGCCTAATGCCCCTTGCTGCTGCTTGGCAAAGCCTACGACCATCACGCCGACCAACTGCTGCCGGGCGCTTAGCTTAATACAGCACACTGCTTTAAGATCTAACACTTTACGAACGGCGGCCGCTTCGGCATCAGTACAGCGGCAATAGTGTGCCAGCTGGGCATTTGTAAGACCTTCGAGATTAACAAACTTCAATGACTGTTTACTCTTAAACCACGGAAGGTTCGTCTTAAGCCGCAACTTTTGCATAACCAAGGTGGTAGGCTTTGGCAATTCCTCGGATACTGCCCAACCAAAAGGTTCAAGTTCAGTACGTTCCGATGAGTCGTGCCCCATTATCATCACAAAGGGATAACCCGCCTTAACGACTTCCTGCGCCAGCTTGGTAGCCAGCAACCCCAGAGCGTCGTCGGCGTTAAGCACCAAACCGTCTATAGCCTGCAACAGAGCAAGTATCTTGTTTGTTTGAGCAAGTTCGAGGTTACGACGATAGATTTCCCGGTTAACATGCTCTAAGTCGCGTTCCAGCTGCTTACTACGCGCCCACGGCAAGACCTTTTTAGGGGCACTACCCTGGCCCTGCCCGCCCTGGGTGGACATTTTTTGTACTTCTTCCAACGCCATGCTACAAGTATACTACTTACGCTTTACGCTTGAAGCGACTTGGGTTGTTTTTCTAGCGGCAACTGAGCAACCAGCTGCGCAGTAGCATTCTTGCACACCTCAACAGACAACCGTCCGAACAGATGCTCGTATTGGTGGACTAGCTGATCGATTACTAGGGGTGCATCTCCCGAAAATTTCACTTCTTTTGGCCAGTCTACTTTTAAGTTTACGACTCGTTTAGCCTGCTCAACTGCTAAGGGACCGATTATCGCTTCTTGTTGTTCGATAATCTTGCGTACAATCTCAACATACAGGTCCATGACTAGTTGTCTCCGCTCGGAGCGCTCTTAGCAAAACCTCTTGCGAGAGAACGGTTTAGCGATATCAGGCTGGCCCCCATCGCAAAGTAAGCCAGGAGATACAGGTAGTCGCCATACCCAAGGAGTGTCCATGAGCCGTGGTGGGACTGATAAAGAAAGTTAAAGTCAGCCGTATATTGAAGCATGAAAGCGAGGAGGAGAAGGAGAACAGGAACTTTCATTATGCCGCCAAGCATCTTACCAAGCGATAATAAAACCACAAGCGCTATAGATACATAGACCGCCTGACCCAGGGGATAACCAAAATCCAGTAGAACTGTTAACTTGCCTATACCAGTAGCATCATATCCCTTTAAGAAAAACCAATAGCACGAAAAAAGAACGAGAGCGGGAACCAGAATTCCAATAATGAACTTCATCGGACTTTTTTTGAGAATACCTCCGACACCAAGACCTTGAATAAGGCAAAAGGCCCCCGCAATATATGTGAATATCGAGCCGAAATATCCAATGTCGGCGATAGAAGGGTACGGTAACTGTATATGCTTTATGGAGAAAAAATAGCTATAGGCAAGCTGACCAAATTCCTGAAGTAAAAGTCCTAAAGAAAGAAGTATAATTGCCTTACCGAAGTAACTCCTTAAAAATCCCCAACTTCGTGCCGCAAAAAGGCCATATATACCACCTACCAATGCGACTGAGCCATAAAGGGCTCCGTATACATTACCCGCCCGCGTATCCACAGATTGTGTTAGATGTAAAAGGAGCCACCATACGCTCAGGACTGCAAACAAGGACGCGAGGAGGACAAACGCAAGCTTATAGAATTTAACGTTGACCATTTATGCTAATGATAATTATAAAGCCAGTCGTTGTCAAATTGCACTAGCTTTTACCATATGACATAATCCGAGCGATGACCCATATCCCTCAATTTCCTGATTTTGTCCGTCTAAGTCTTTCGCACAAAGATTTGCTAAGGACCGTGACGAAACAGTTTCCTCCATATTCTGATTTTAACTTTGTTAGCCTCTATGCTTGGGATACTGACGAGATACTAGGGGTGGCGCTTCTGCACGACAACCTTATCGTGCGCTTCTCAGACTATGAAAGTGACAAAATTTTCCTTTCCTTATTGGGGACCAATAAGCTATCGGACACGCTCAGAACCCTCTTCCAATACTGCCGTGACAAGCATCTGCCGGAAATCCTGGAGCTCGTTCCTCATACGGTAGTAAAACAGATAGATTCAAGCCTGCTCGACGAATATGAACTTAAGGAAGATCGTAACAATCATGATTATATTATCTCGGTAAAGAACCTCAGCTCCGGCAATACATCACGTAATAAGCGTAGATCTTACGCCCACTTCATACGGAAATGTAATAACGAAGCGAAATGTAGACTACTTAACCTCGGAACCTCCGAAGATCGCCATCGGATTGAAGGAGTATTGGCTAGCTGGAAAGAGGCTAAGACTTTAACTCAAGAAAACAAAAAAGAATTTACAGCGATTGACCGTTGCCTTCGGCACGCCGAAGAATTAGATGTTCAGGCGTACGGAACGTTTATCAAAAATAGACTTGTTAGTTTCGTGATCTTTGAAGTATTATCCGGAAGAACAGCTATGCTACATTTCGGTAAATCTGACTATGGCCTCCCTGGTGCGTTCGACTATATGAAGATTGAACTAGCGCGGTACTTTGACGCGTTACATATTGAATACATGAACTTCGAGCAAGATGTGGGAATTGAGGGGCTACGTGCAGATAAGGAAGCATATAAGCCCGTTAAATTTTTGAAAAAATATACTATTGAGGAAAAAACATGACTTGGCTTTTTCTTGCACTCCTTGCCCCTGCGCTAGACACGATAGTCAGTTTTGTAGATAAATATGTGGTCGAGCACAAGCTGAAGGACAGCTACTCCATACCCGTGTATAGCGGAATAACGGCTCTCTGCATCGGTACTCTAGTTTGGCTTATATTTGGGATGCCTACGATGACCGCGAGGGACAGCTTTATCTTTCTGCTCTCTGGTGCTATTTTTATGTGGGCCAACGCGCTCTTTTTTCACGCTATAGCAAAGAGTCAAACGAGCTACATCATTGCGCTGCTCCAGGCCTCGCCATTATTCGTCCTGATTCTCTCCGCCGTCCTCCTCCACGAACACCTTTCCATTACTCAGGTAGCGGGTTTTATGTTCGTCCTGGTAGCGGTTTTGGGTCTATCTATTGATAGAGTGGAACGTAAAGTACGACTGAGTGTATCTTTTTACCAAATAATGGCAGCGAACACACTCTATGCTGCATCCTCAGTTCTCATAAAGTATGCTGACAAGGGACACGGTTTAACCCCCGTTTTAGTTTTCGGAAGTTGGGGTTCCGTACTTGGAGCTCTCATTTTACTTTTGATTTTCAAAAAAATAAAGAATGCTTTTCTATCTACGTTCAGGGAGGCTGGACGCTCAACATTGGGGATTATGTTCTTAAACGACTCTCTCTCATCCTTATCGCAGGCCGTCTTCTTTCTAGCTATCACGCTAGGACCTGTGGCCCTCGTTAGTGTCCTAATGGGTACTCAGGTGTTCTATGGCATAGTCGCTGGGGTCGTGCTCACGCTCTTTCTTCCTAAAATCTTTCACGAAGATATTGCAAGAAGAGACATTGCAATGAAATTGGCGATGTCTCTCATCCTATTTATTGGAGTTTGGTGTATTAGTGCTTAACATAATTTTTATTTCGCCTGCTTAGGCTGATTAAAATTCCAAAAATGTAATTTTGATACAGGCACTTTCGTATCATCGCTATTCAAAAAGTACGGTTTATTGTCCCAATCGCTTATTTGAAAAACTACTGCAACCATCGCGCAAACAGGTAGGTCGGTACAGGTACGCCCGATGACTTGCATTTGAATAGGGCCCCACTCGAAATCTTCATCACTTTCCCGCATTTTCATAAATGCATCTAGGCTTTGAGTGATCTCTCTACGTACGAATTCCTCACTCGCGCCCTCATGTTCGGTAAACAGCCCGCGGCCGGTCTTTGTATCTTGAACCCAACCAACCCCTGCCCAAGCATCAACATTACGTTTGTGCACACGGGTCTCGGCCATGACCACGTACATACGATCGCCCCACGTACCAGGCATACCAAGAGGAATCTTCCCGTCGTGAACTAAAACTTCTGTTTTAGGAGGCACAATGGAGCTCAACCTCAGCATATTATAATTGGCGATCCCGACTTCATTCAGGGCAGCATCAAAGGCCGCCATTGTTGTCGGACCAGTACCAATACCAGAACCTACGTGTATTTGCATACATTCCTTAATTTTTAGAATAAAAATAAACAACGCCAGAGAAGATGATCATCTTCTAAGGCGTTGTTGGGCTTCTAAACTACTTGTCTTTTATAAAGAAAAGTGTTTTTATAATACTCCTTTCCGATCAAAAAATCAAGCTCGGGCCTTTATTCACTCTGTCTGAGGCAGGGGGTAGAAGGAGCCTTTGAATAGGGTTTTACAAAGGTTCGACCGTATATTTTCTAAAAAAGTTAACTGGCCCGAGTGCTAACTTATAGGCTCTTAGGTAAGGCAATCCCAAATCGAAATCTAAGTTAATGTAGCTTATTCCTCGTTCCGCGAATCGTTTTGCGCATGAATATAGTAAGAAGTTCAAAACACCGGTTATGTCAGGGTTCACTCTTGCGTAGCTTGCAATAACATAACGCTTATCACTTGGAAGATGGTACAAGAAAAAACCCTCTAGCTGCCCATCAATAAAAAGACAAACATTTTCAATACCAAACTCTTCTGCTTCTCTTACTTTTAACGGAGTAGTCTCCTGTTCCAATTTTGTGACATTATTGATAAAACCCCTGCTGAGCCATCTCTCCGCTCTATCCAAAAGCAAATCTTGGTTCTCCTTTAAGGATAGATCAAGGCTCCGCACGGCTATCCTGTCCTCCCCCACCCTTAGCAAAAATTTCTTAATTTTTGCTCTCATCTGTGAATTCGCGCTAGTGAGAGGGTAGAACGCTTCTGTAGAGACAACACACTCGTCGTACTCTCGCTCCGGTGTAAACTTGAAAATTTCAGGAAAACGCATATGGCCGATCACAAACTCAGGTACATGTACAAGTCTAGGCATGTCTCCGTTCTCTTTTTGTTGGTCAAAAAGTGTGCACATTGTCTCATCAATCTTTTTGTTTCCTACGAGTGAAAGGCCCGAATTCTCTTCATCCCCAGGGATCCAACATGAAATCACTAAATTATCATTAAGCCTAGATACTGCTGCTGGCTCAAGAAAACTCCACCAAGTTAGTAGAGTGACAAACGAGTATTCAGATAACGCCGGATAATCTCTGATAAACGCTTCATACTCATCCTTATCACTAAGCTGTAGTTTGGTGAACTGCGGGAATGTGGCGAACATAATTTGGGCTCCTAAACACTTATGCTCTTGCGGGCAAGCGTGATTGTATGGTACTACTGATACTGGTAGTTCCCTCGAAAGTCAATTTTCTGGCAAAAAAGCAAAAATTATTTAATGTTTATGTCCGCAGCGAAAAAAGTAGTTATAGTTGAAGATGACAGTGATGTGCGGTACCTTTACCAGCGCAAGCTTGAGATAGAGGGGTTTACAGTTTACGCGGCGAGTGACGGGGCGGCGGGGCTAGCGGTTATTAAGCAGGTGCGGCCCGATATTGTTCTAGTGGATTTACTCATGCCGATTATGAGCGGGTCAGAAATGCTGGCCCAACTCCGAGCAGAAGAGTGGGCCAGCGATATCCGTGTTATCGTATTGACCAATATCAGTAAAGACGAAGCGCCACCTGCGCTTCGTTTTTTAAATGTCGACCGGTACGTGGTAAAGGCGTACCATACGCCGGCGCAGGCGGCGGGGGTGGTGCACGAAGTGTTGGGCACTCGGGCGCCTTGATTGGCTCCATCACAAAAATGTTACACTAAAAGGAGCGAAAGAGGGTCTATGACGAAAATTGCCATCATCGAGGACGATTCAGCCATCTCACAGATGTACCGCATCAAGTTTGAGGCTGAGGGCTACGAAGTAGAAACAGCCGAAAACGGTAAATTAGGGCTGGAGCTGGCCGAATCTATGCAGCCGGATATTATTTTACTCGACCTGATGATGCCGGTTATGACCGGGGAGGAAATGCTTGTTAAACTCCGCAAGACCGATTGGGGCAAGAATATTAAGGTGATTATTCTTACCAACCGCGGCGAGCAGGAAATTCCGCCCGTGGTCAAGGAGCTGGGCGTCGAAGCCCTGATCTTAAAAGCAGCCATGACGCCGCGGCAGGTGGCCGAGCTGGTTAAGACCAAACTCACCCAAGACAAAGCCGGCTTTTAAGAGCCGCCTGGCCAAAACGCCCCAGAACCGTAGTACCTCTGGTATTATTGACGGCATGCACTGGATCACCCTCAGCCTGCTGGCGCCCGCAATTTACGCCTGCAATAGTTTTATTGATAAGTACGTGCTGGCGCGCAAAATTAACGACTCGCGCTGTTTGCCAATATATAGCGCAGTTGCTGCGGGCATTTTGGGGACTGCCGGCTGGGCAGCGGCCGGCTGGCCAACGCTCGGCCAAAAAAATGATCTTATTTTGCTTTTGTCGGGCGCCGCTACTTTGTATGCGCTTGCTCTGTACTTTTACGCGCTCAGGAAAAACCATACCAGCTATATTATTGCGTTGCTCGAAACGGCACCCATCTTTACCCTACTTTTGTCGATTATCTTTTTTGGCGACACCTTAAGCTTGTGGCAACTAGTGGGCTTTTTCTTAACGCTGTGTGCGGTTATCGGGCTTTCTGCCGATAAGATCAAAGGACGGCTGCGGTTTGACCACGCCTTTTTTGCGATTTGCGCTGCCAATGTTTTGTTTGCTTTCGCCGTCGTTGTTATCAAATTTGCGTCCGGCCTACACGGTTTTATGCCGATCCTGGTTTACCAGAGCTGGGGGCTGGCCGTGGGCGGGGCTACGCTTTTCTTTGCCTTTAGGCCGGTTCGCCAAGCGTTTTTTAAAAGTTTTCGGGCGGCTGGCACCGCAACCCTCGGTATTATGTTTTTAAACGAGATCTTGTTTAACGTAGCCAACTCGGTCACCTACCTTGCCGTTTCGTTTGGGCCGGTGGCCCTGGTAAGTGTGCTGGGAGGTACGCAGGTGTTGTACGGAGTGTTTTTTGGCGTTTTCCTGAGTGTGCTGTTCCCGCACGTGTACTCTGAAGATGCTACTACGCTGGGTGTGCTCAAAAAGGTTACGTTTTCGGCTTTACTATTTGCGGGCGTGGGGCTGATAGGTGCCAGTAGCACATAGATATTAGGGGCATGACAGATGAAGCGGCAAAAGGTATAGTAGGGGCATGCAAGTAGCAATTGTTGGATATGGGATTGAGGGCCGCTCGGCCTTGCCCTACTGGCTGGGAAAAGGCGCCGACATAACCGTATGCGACCAAGACGAACAGGCCGACGTGCCTCAGGGTGTTGCCGCTCAACTGGGCCCCGACTATTTAAATGACCTGGATCGTTTTGACGTGATTGTGCGCACGGTAGGCATGCACCCTAAGATTATTCTGGCCAAAAATCCTGGGGTGCAAGATAAAATCACCACCAATTTGGATGAATTTTTGCGCGTTTGCCCCACTAAGAACGTCATTGGGGTAACAGGCACAAAGGGCAAGGGCACTACCTCGACACTTATACTCAAAATGCTGGAGGCCGCCGGCAAGAAGGTTTTTTTGGGCGGCAACTTTGGCATACCAGCCTTTACGTTTTTGCCGGAACTTACCCAAGACAGCTGGGTGGTGCTAGAGTTGTCCAGCTATATGTTGTACGACATTAGACATAGCCCGCACATTGGCGTGTGCCTTATGGTCCAGCCGGAGCATTTGGACTGGCACGGTAGCGTCGAGGATTATTACAATTCTAAATCCCACCTGTTTGCCTACCAAACACCCCACGATGTGGCCATTTACTACGCCGAAAGCGTGCAGTCGCACAAGATCGCCAGCGTCAGCCCTGGCGACAAAATTGCCTACTACGACGAACCGGGTGCTTACGTGCACAGCGACAAAATCATGATCGACCAAACTGTACTCTGTAAGACCAGCGAGCTTAAGCTGCTGGGCAAACACAACTGGCAAAATGTATGCGCAGCCGTAACGGCGGTATGGCAAGTCGTGCAGGCGCCCGATGCCATCCGGCAAGTACTTACTACCTTTACCGGGCTCGAGCATCGTATCGAAAAGGTGCGCGAGCTGGACGGTGTTACCTTTTATAATGATTCGTTTGCCAGCGACCCCTACGCCAGCGAAGCCGCCATTTTGGCTGTGCCCGGCAAAAAACTACTGATTGCCGGTGGCTGGGATGAGCGCAAATTGCCGCTCGAACACTTTGCCCAGGTGATTGCCGACAACGCCAAAACGCTTCCGGACGTCCTGCTAATTGGCCAAAGCGCCGAACGCCTGGCGGGTGCTCTTAAAACCATTGGCTACACCAATTTTCACTTAAGCCCCGCTCACACCATGCCCGAGATAGTCGCCGAGGCCCGCGCCCGGGCCCAAAAGGGTCAGAGTGTGATCTTTTCGCCCGGCTTCCCGAGTTTTGACATGTTTAAAAACTTTGAGGATCGCGGCCAGCAGTTTAAGCAAGCCGTGCACGACCTGTAATCACCAGCAAAGCGAGCAACCGCATGAGCAAATACCGACAATTTATATTTGAATCTTACGCTTTTGAAGCAGCCACCGGCGTGCTGCAATTGCACTACGTCCTGGACAATGCCCTGCATTTTACCGAAAGCTACCGTTTTGACTTTACTTATGCAGCATACGACGAAAAAGTGCTCGACCGCGCCCTGCAATCTCTGTTTTTTATGGCCGGCGTGTCTTATTACAAAATGTATGTGCCCCCCGAAATTGTCGTTCAACAAGGGCACCTGGAGTCCGAGCAAGCCTCCTTTTTTAGCAAAACCTACCAGCGGGGCCTGGGCGAATTCTGGTACCTCAACCATATGGACCCGCACACGCCCGTTACCTTCCCTACTACCGTCCATAACCCGGAGCCGCTGGACGAGTCCGCGCCGGGCGACGGCTTTGTGGTGGCCTTAGGCGGCGGTAAAGACTCGCTCGTTACCATTGAGGCGCTACACGGCAAGGTTAAAAAGCTCGCTACCTGGAGCGTGAACCACCGGCCGCAGCTGGAGCCGCTCGTCGCACGTATTGGCCTGCCGCACTGTTGGGTGGAGCGCACCTGGGACCCGCAAATTCAGCAACTCAACCAGCAAGACGCCTTAAACGGGCACATCCCTATTTCTGGTATTTTTGCCTGCGTGGGCACGATTGTAGCCGTACTGTCTGGCAACCGTGACGTGGTCATGAGCAACGAGCAATCCGCCAACGAACCCACCCTGCACTACCAGGGTGTGGCCATCAACCACCAGTACTCTAAATCGCAGGAATTTGAACAAGACTTCCAGAGTTACCTTTACCACACCTTGGGCGAGCGCGTCCGCTATTATTCGTTTTTGCGCCCCTTAAGCGAGGTAGCTATTAGCGAAATCTTTGCCCGCACCGGTTTTGACAAATATAAAGATGTATTTAGCTCCTGCAACCGCGCCTTTGTACACACCAGCGACCACATGAGTTGGTGCGGCGAGTGCAGCAAATGCGCCTTTGTGTACATGGCCCTGGCGCCGTTTATCCCAGAAAAAAAACTAAGCGCCTTGTGGCACGGCAAAAACTTACTGCTCGACCCCGGCCTGGAGCCCATCTATCGCCAGCTGCTGGGTATAGAAGGCGACAAACCGCTCGACTGCGTTGGCGATATTAAAGAATCGCGCGCCGCGATGCGCCTTGCCCAGGAAAAATACCCAGAGCTAAAAGAAAAATACCACTTTGACCTCCCCGCCGATTACGACTTCCGCGCCCAAGGCACACACGAAATGCCAGCCGAAATGTACAAGCTGCTGAAAGACGTTCTTGCATAATGGCCGAGACTGTAGACTTCGAGAGACTTATACCCAACCTCTATCTTCTTAACGAAATTCAAATTGGCGACCCCAGCCAACCCACCGCACCTCAGCAGTGGACCACAAGAGCCGGCCAACTATCCCCATATTATGTGAGCGCTCGCGGCGTGACCGGTTTCTCCCGCTCAAAGCGGCTACCAGTCGAGGAACAGCTAGTAACAAGGGAAATGACTGCCGCCGCTATTGGTGATGCGCTCGCGCGCCAAGGTCTGCCGTGGGATCACCTCTATGGTGTGCGGCAGGCCGGCACGCCACTTGCCGCTCTGGTCGCGGGCGGCATGCGCCGCTCATTGCTGTGGGGCCGGATTGGCGTTAAAAATCATGGCATTACCACAACGCCAGTGGAAGGCAATTACGTCCCAGGCGACAGCCTGGCACTGGTCGACAATGTGCTAACTACCGGCGGCAGCGCAGATGAAGAGGCGACAATGCTGGAGGGACTGGGCTTCCACATTGCTACTTTAGGAGTACTCGTAGACCGCAGCGAGGGCGGAGTAGGCAACCTCAAGGCACGTACCCCATCAATACCAGTAGCAAGCGCCATTACAATGCCGGATGTAGTCCAAATTCTTAATGACGCCGGGCTCCTGCACCCCGAGCAGGTTGAGCTCGCTGAAGCCTATTACCAAAGTAGGGCTTTGCCTGGGACTACCGACACCGCCTAAATTTATCCAACCCGCAGGCGGGCGGCGCGGATGACGTTTTCGAATAAGGCGCAAACGGTGAGTGGGCCAACGCCGCCCTTGGTGGGCGTAAGGGTGAGATCGTCGCGGTCGTACACATCGGGGGCGAGGTCGCCGACGGTCTTGCCTTCTTCGCCGGCTACCCCGGCGTCTACCACAACGGCACCCTGTTTGATCATGTCGGCGTACAGAATAGCCGGGCTGCCGGTGGCCGTAATAATGACGTCTGCCTGGAGGGTTTCACTCTTTAAATCGGTGGTTAAGCGGTCTGCCGCGTGCACATCAACGCCGGAGCCCAGCAGCATCCGCTCGAGCGGTGCACCGACTAATTTTCCGCGTCCTACTAGCAGCACGTGCTTGCCGCGGAAGTCTACGTTGTAGCCAGCCAGCAGCCACAAAATCGCCATGGGTGTGGCCGGGTCAAATTGCGGGGCCGCGCCCAGGCCGTCGACGTCTTTTTGCGGTGCTACCAAACTAACGATTGCCTCGGTTTCTTCGGGGCGTTCCAGCGGCAATTGCACGATAATACCGTGCACGCTGTCGTCGGCATTAAGCTGAGCAATGAGCGCCGCGGCCTCTTCCTGCTTAACGCGGTGCACCTCTACCTCAACTCCCAGGTCGGCGCCATAAGCCTTTTTCATGCGCATGTACACATTAATAGTGGGATGGTCGATGGTTACCACAATGGCAAGCTTGGGCTCAACGTGCCCGGACTGCCGCAAGGCCCGCACTTCGTGGGCCTGGCGCTCCTTTATAAACTCGGCCAGTTCTTTACCGTTTAACAATTTCATTGCCCTATTGTAACAGAGATACGTTACCTGTACGATAAGTATCCTAATGCCCGTGCAGAGTGTGACCCCGTCCGAAACAGTGGAAGTATTCGCCGAAGACCTGGCCTTTTACCAGGCTTTTGACGCGGTGAGTGTACATCCGCTTGCGGCGCTTGTAATGCTGCAGGCTGCACAGAATCCAGAGCCACAATCTGCCGAGGCGCTGGACACAGGGGCCTTCGCCGCAGAAATACCCCTCCCCGAGTGGCCCAGGGCCGCACGACTCCGCGCAGCTAAAAATATCTGTAAAGCGACACTCATGCAACCCAGCGTGTTTACCGAGGTGGGCCCGGACACCTATCAGCCCGACCCCGAACGCCTAGAACTCCACGCCGCACTGGCGAGCCTGGCAATACAATGGGAACTAAACAACCCGGATTATACGCTTGTTGACCTCTTGGGTGTGGCCCGTTTTAGCACCGGGCAGATGGCTTCACCCTCTAAAAAGATGACTTTGTTTCGCTCGCTTTTAGAGAGCGAAACGGGCGAAATCACGCTTGAGCGCATTCGCGAAACGACTCCCCATACCGACACTGATGTGGTTAAGCTTGATCTGCACATGCTCGAAACGCAGGGTATTTTTGCGACTATCCAAAACTACCAGGGCAAGCATTACAGCCTCTGCCCGGAGCTTATTGCACCGCTTAGTTCGCTCATCGAGGGGATAAATTTGGTGCGAACTAACAGCAACTTCCGCCGCTCAATTACCCGCCATACCCTAGAGTTACTGCGGCACTCTCCCTTTAGATCCTACCTAATTAACAAGGCTCTGAGCACGCGGAGCCACGGTAACCGCAAAAATCGTGAAGGATTTAGGCTCAGTCCAGAACGGGGTGAGGCTACAGCCCGCATTGAGCACCTTGCGCGCGCTGTGCAGAGCATGAAACGACGAAGGCCAGCATGGCAATCTATGGCGGCCTGCACTCCTTTGAACGCCGGTAGAAAAATCGACCCCGAGGTGTTCTTCCCCATTCCACCCGCAGCAGACAGCAAAGCGAAAACCTTTTGTAAGGGTTGCCCGGTATCACTCGACTGCCTGCATTGGGCGCTAGGAGAACAAGAGACTACTGGCGTGCTTGGCAATACGAACGCATTAGAACGCGCCTGGCTCACTGTGCAACTGTCCAAAGCGCGGCCTATAAAACGTTAATAGCGCGGGCGGCCACGAGCACCACAATAAGCAGCGAAACCACGGCCTGCACGCTCATTAAAAATTTGGCGCGGCGCGACAGTGGCATGGTGTCGGTGGGGCTAAAGGCCGTGCCGTTAGTAGAGGAAACGTACAGATAGTCGAAGAAGGTTGGATACCAGGTGTGTTTAAAAGCCTGCCCCATGTTTTGCTGGGGAAATAAAAAGTCGCGGTTCTCTATGTCGGTCCCGCGCCGCACACCCGGGCCGCCGTTATCCATTTCCCAGTATAAAAGTCCAAACACCACGATGTTAACTATGTAGATATTGACAGCGGCGAGCAGCAAGTGCGGCGCGTTATTTTTACTAACTGTAAAGAGCGCTGTAAGCAGCAGCTGCAGTGAACTAACGTTGGCCAGCAGCACGATAATAATCAGGGCCAGCACCGTTATGCGGCGGCTGCGCGATTCATACATGGCCTTGCGCGGCGTTACGATTTGCAGTACCGCCAGGCACAACAACTCCAGGCCCGGCAGCAGTAGGTGGGGCAAACGCGTAAGATCGTTGGGCAGCAATAGTTGCAAAATAATTACCCCAGCTAGCACCACTTGCACATGCCAAAGCGGGTCAAATACATGAAACTTATTGCGCAGTATTTGCATATTGGCACTATAGCGCCAATTGTGCGGGCGGGCTAGAGCGAAAAGTACTCTACTCTGCTAGTGAATATGTTACGCTATTGGCCATGAACATCGAAGTGAGCGGGCTTCCTGACACTGTCCCTACGGGATTAGCCGCACACCATATGTTTGACGCGCTCGCCGGCAACCCAGTAGGAGCGCTCCTATATTTGCACGCTGCAAAATCCCCCGACACTCCTCAATTACCCTCTGGCTTAGGCAGGGCAATGCTGGACACCCAAAGGCCAGAAGAAAGGCCTAAAGTTGATCGTGCCCTCATCCAATCGTGGCGAGGGCAATGTGCCACCCCGCTGAAGAACGGACGTTTGCTGTCACTTGCTCCTATGGACGGCACCAGGAGCGAAAAATTCCAAGCCGCCCTTTCCTACCGAGCCTACGCTATCGCTTTGGCGGGCTTTGTCTTAGGTTGGGAGTTGCAACATCCAGACCTTCCGCTGAGCGACATTGTAGGCACAGGCTCCTTTAGTCCTCACAGGGCGAGTATGCCCTCCGTTGTGCTGTCGATCCTGGGCCCCCTCTACGATGCACCAAAGGGGCTATCCCAACGTATGCTGCAAGATCGCTATTTAGTACCGGATCCAAAAGCCTATAGCTTTTATCTCTCTAAAATAAGAACTGCCAAACTAGTTCTCAAAGAGGACAGGCGAAACCACGACGCAAGGAATGTTCGCCTCTCCGAGCCAGCAACCGAGTCACGCGTTACCTCCCCTGCAACCCGCGCCTTGGTAGCGGCCGCAACACGACTACGCCAAACATCTCATACTACCGTGAGTATTAATGAGCTCATTACAACGGCTCTGGAGGTCGCCGACGACCCCGCTGTCACCGAAGATCGACTCCAACGAAGATTACAAGACGACGCGCTGCCCCAGGGCATTTCTATTAGTCGGGAGGGATTTGTAGACAACAGGGCTATGACCCACTATCGTCTAAACCCCAAGTTCGTACCAGCTATCGCCGATCTTGTTCTAGGTATGCGTAAGCTGCAGGAAGACCCTGATTTTCGGGCCGATGCGAGGCGTCTTGCAGAAACTTTGGTGGGTAACGAATGTCCCGACCAGATAAAACTTTTACTTGCCAAGAGCGTCCGGTCGCGGCACAGGGCCAAACCGGCGCCGCGCCGGGGAGTGGCAACAGCCAAAACCAAAGCTAAAGCTGGAGGAGCCAGTGCTGGAATTACAGAGGGGAGAGAATCACCCGACAGCAGGGCGCTCCCGCGGACTTCCCTAGAAGAACCACCGACGCCAGGGTCTGAAGGCAACCCCCCAACGGTCCCGGGTGGCGAAATTGACCCTCCCGGCGACGACCCCCTGGACCCTAATGCACCCCCTCCCCCACTCCCCGACCCCGGCCCCTACCCTAAAAACTGGCTCGACTTTGGTGCCTGCCACGACACGGACCCAGAGATACTCTTTCCGCTTCCCGGCGATACCCAAGGCATCACGGAGGCGAAGGCCATATGCGCGAAGTGCAGCGTAAAAGCACCCTGCGCCAAACAGGCAATCGAGACAAAAGATCAGGATTCTGTGAGCGGCGGGTTAACTGCGGAGGATCGCAACAACCTTACACCCCTGCAAAAGGCTGCGTACCGAGCCGTTAAGATTAGCCGCATCCCCCAGCCTAAGCCCAACTAACACCCTAGACCGCGCCGTACCAAAGCCCCCAAGCAGCTTGCTAAAACAGGGGTAATTTGCTAACATAGCTTCGTTGCGTCCGGCTCTTGCCTTGCTTGCAGGGCAAATCTGAATTGCAAACACTCGCATGCCACTGGCATGCTCCGGGCCAGTAGCTCAGCTGGTTAGAGCGTCTGCCTCTTAAGCAGAATGTCGAGGGTTCAAGTCCCTCCTGGCCCTCCAATCCCGGTTATGATTAAACTCCTCAGTTCGGGGAGTTTTTCTTTGGTATAGTTAACCTATGGGGGAAACTCTATGATAAGTAGTGACTATCACAAAATTACACAATTAGGCGCTGATTTATGGGCCATCGAGGATGTAAAAAGTAGTGAAAACTCAATCAGCTATCTTTTGTGTGGCCAGAACAAGGCATTAGCGTTTGATACTGGGCTTGGCCTAAGCCCAGTATTGCCATTGATTAAAGAGATAACTCAACTTCCAATCGTAACCTGTTTGTCACACTGGCATTTTGACCATACGGGTGGAGCACATGAATTCAGTAATCTTATTGGCTGGGAGTCGGCGAATATGAAAGAAGTCAGCAATAATGGGTTTAATAGCGAAACTATACATGAAGAGATTGGGCAGGTTTTTTGGGATAGTCTAGGAATAGATACTTTACGAACTAAGAATTTCCCTCAAATAAAACTTGTGCAAAAGGAGCAATCCATCGACTTAGGAGGCTATAAGCTAAGGCTACTACACACGCCTGGCCATACTAAAGACTCTGTATGTTTGTACGAGTCTTCTAAAAAATGGCTGTTTTCAGGAGATACCATTTATCCAGGGCCTATCTATCTACAATTTAGTGATTCTAGTTTTGAAGACTACAAAAAATCGTTAGCTATATTATCTCACCTAAAAATTAACACGATATTTCCAGGCCATAATGAAACGAAAGTTAGCAGCAAGATCCTAGAAGAGCTAATAGTGATGACCGACCGAGATGACTACGATTCCTTGAGTTACCCTAGATTGAGTCTAGTCCGATAAATAGCTCACGATTTTGCTTAATCACAGTTGCGATAGCGCCTACAATGGCCCTCCAATGCGCTTATGCTTAAAACTCCTCTACATTGAGGAGTTTTTTGTTGCTATGATTTAAGAATGACAAAACGAGAAGTTCTAGATTTTATCAAAAAACACGATATCGCCGTAATATCAACGGTAGACAATACAAGTTCCCCCGAAGCAGCAGTTGTAGAGTTCGCAGAACTTGATGACTTCACGATCGTTATCGACACCCTAAAAACTTCACGTAAATACAAAAACCTGCAATCAAACAAAGAAGTAGCTATTGTTATTGGCTGGGACAATGACATTACTGTCCAAATTAATGCGGTTGCGGTTGAGTTAACTGGCATTGAGCTTATCAATGCAAAAAAGGCCTACTTTGCAAAAAATGAGAGGGCAAAGAAATGGGAAAGTCGTCCTGATATTACATATTTTGCATTCAATCCAAAGTGGCTCCGATATTCCGATGTAAGTAAAGATCCTTGGGTGATTGAAGAGTTCTCATTTTAAGTCGCACGTATAGCGATAAGCCACATGCTAAAATACAGGCATGAGAATACTACCGAGGATACTCTTTATATCTGCCATGCTCACGGTATTAATCGTAGGTTTTGAGCATTTCTCACCCATTCCCCGTGTAAGCGATAGAGCGAAAAATTGCTGTGGCGAGCTTGCGCATAACAATCGGCACGGCTTTCCGTTTCTTCTAAGAGAGGACGTCTCTGGAGGTATTGCACCCGCACCTCCCAAGACTGTCTACTACGCTGGTAACTACCTAAAGCTCGGGTCGATTATTTTTGTCGGCACCACCCTTACACAGCTAGCGATTTTATTCTACAAAAAACGATACGCTTCCTCTTTGAGCGACCACTCTGGATAGTGACATCTTCGTTACGTTCGCACTTATGACCAGACCAATTAAGCCGCACCGCGTTCGATCTCAGTTATGATAGCAACCACGGTGCCCCTCCAGGCATGAGCATTATAAAAGACTCCTTAATCCAGAAGTCTTTTTTGCTATACTCTCTGCATGAGCAATGTCTCCCACGACAGCGAAACACCGGCCCATGGCCAACAAGTCTTTACGGCGTGCGCATTTATTCATAGGACCGTAGATGGTAAAGAGAAGGTATTCCTACCAAAACGGGCCGACACTAAAAAATTCATGCCAGGAGTGTACGAACTCCCCGGCGGCCACATTGATTATGGCGAAGATATAAAGCTGGGATTACAGCGTGAAATTAAGGAAGAGCTGGGGGTAGAGATACATTTGGGCGACCCTTTTGCGGCCTTTACCTACACGAATAAAATTAAAGGCTCGCATTCTATCGAGGTAGTCTACTTTGCGCAACTAGTAGGCAACCCAGGCGACATTACGATTGAGCCTGAGGACCATTCGACTTTTGGCTGGTTCACCGAGGATGAAGCGGTCGGCCTCAACAGCCATGACGAAGACGAAGAAGTCGACGTCATAAAAAAGGGCTTTGCCCTGCTGCGGGGCGAGACGCTACAATTTTAGTCCGCATTGGTCACGCGGCGGCCCTGCCAGCAATACTTTAGCGTTCATGGCGCGTTCTTGGTCCATAAGCGCGCGAACTATGCTCGCAGTATTTAGGGAGTCGATTCTCTACCCCAGGGCTACATCTGTGGTACCATACTCTGCGTACTTATGAGTGAGACCCCGCATACCGACCCCAATGCCTGTCGTTGGCAGACTATTGTCCAAGATCCGCAGCTCCGTCAAGGAGCGCTAATTGTCCGCGAATATGCTGAGGCCAGGCAGTGCGCTCGAGACCTCAACCAACTAGAGGGGAGGCGCTGGTGGCAGCCTGACGAGGGAGGGCAGGTGCTGCAAGTTGAACCGGACAATACGGCGTCGGGCGGTGCCGAAACGCCGAGCAACTACGACGCCGAAGATCACCTGAGATACTCCTCAGCCCTCAATCATTTGGCAGGCCAACCGGTAAGGCCGGCACAGACCCGGGCAAGAACCATATTTCCCTTGTTGCGTCGGCAACCAGAGCCGCAGGCTGCCCCGCTTTCGGTTGTACACCTTCCAAACTCTGGGCAGTATCAAGTCCGGGTGGGAGCCCAAGCCATGCCCATGCTGTTTGACGCTGCCGAATTACGAGCAGATGGGGTACACGGTGTGGTGGGGCCGCGCCGCCTGGCGTTTAGGGTAGCGCCGCTTGATGCTGCTACTGTTGCCAGTACGATGCAACAACGACAGGCTGGCGAGAGTGCCCAACAAAGGGTAGCGCAAACAAAACCAGCAATGATAGAGGCATTGCGGTGGACTGCACACAATATTCTGGCACGCTATGGCGCACGCGATATCGTGCGCGACAAACGTGAGGGGATTAGCTGCCACACATATGGGGTTCCAGACTCTGCCACCTTCGACTTTACCCTTGGCGGCAGCAATGTTTCCCTGTATTTTACAGACACGGCTATTGATGTGCTCATGTCGGCTGGCGACACTCCGGTGGAGCAGGCGTATCAGGTGGCGCACAGTTTTGAGATGGACAGGGCGCCCACGCTTGCGGCTATAAACAGCTTACCTTCGTTTTTCGAGGGCTCGTTTGAGGCCATGAGAGCGGCCCAAACTTTCCCCCACGAAATAGCGACGATATATGAACTGCAAGGCATGCGACATTTTGCCATCGGCTACGGCAGCGCCTTAATCACCGAGGCCCTGCCCCTGGTTCTCGACCTACTAAGCGCGCCGATTGATGCAAATCACAGCCTGCTAACGCCTTACTATAACGGCATAAGCATACCTGTAGTACACCTTGAGGCAACGGGGCCACGCACCGTACGTGCCACCATCGTAGAGCGCAACGGCGAAAGAATTTCTACCGACTACACACTCGGCGCTGACGGCATTTTAGAGCGCCCGGACCGCGAATGGCAATCGCTGCTGAGTGGAGGCGGCACGGCCTAACGCCTCAACAAAACATCAAGCTCATATCTCAGCCGGTAACTTACCCGGCGCTCCTGCCAGCCCTTACATTTAGCTCCTCTATGTCCGGGAGCCTTTTATTTGCTATGCTTTTTAAGTATGGAAATGTTTAAAGACCTCCCGGTGCTCCTCTTTGCCACCCAAGCCGAGTGGCAAACTTGGCTTAAAGAAAACCACACGAAGCCGCAAGGCGTATGGCTTAAACACGCCAAAAAGTCATCTGGCAAAACATCTGTCAGTTACCAAGAAGCCGTGGAAGAGGCCCTCTGTTACGGCTGGATAGACAGCCAAAAGCAAGCCTACGACGCGGATTACTTTTTGCAAAAATTTTCGCCCCGCGGACCCAAAAGTGTGTGGTCAAAAATAAACGTTACCAAAGTCGAAATGCTTATTAAGGCAGGCAGAATGCAACCAGCCGGACTGGCGGCGATTAACCTGGCCAAGCAGGGCGGCAGATGGGACGCCGCCTATGACTCGCCAAGTACCAGTAAAATTCCTGAAGACTTTGTGGCAGCGCTCAACAAACACCCCAAAGCAAAACAATTTTTTGAAACGCTCAATAAAGCGAATGTGTACGCCATTACCTGGCGATTGCAAACTGCCAAAAAACCAGAAACACGCAAAACAAGAATAGAAAAGTTTATCGAGATGTTAAGCCGGGGCGAAAAGCTGCACTAGCAAGCGTGGGGTACACCAACGGGCAGGCGAGCTTTCCAAACGCATAAACCGGTGTCATAACATTTCCTTCTTAAAAGTGACGAGTGCTATTATTGACCCATGACCGTATCTGTTATCATTCCATGCTTTAATGAAGAAAACTACGTCGGTAAGCTACTTAAAGACTTGTCCAAACAAACCTCTAAGCCGAGCGCGATTTACGTGGTAGATTGCCAGTCCAAAGATAAAACGGTTGCCGTTGCCCAAAGCTTTGTGGGTAAGCTCCCCTTAAGCGTCCTGCAATCGCCTTACCGCAGCGCTGCTGCCGCCCGAAATGCTGGGGCAGAGGCCGCAAAAACCGATTTTTTACTTTTCCTGGATGCCGATATGCGCCTGACGCCCACCTTTATAGAACGTTTACTCCATACCGCTACTGCCAAAAAAGCAGACTTTGTTTCGCCCAGACTTCACATAGAAGGGCGCCACCCCGTCGATCATGCAGTTATGCGCGGCTTAAACCTTTGGAATCATTACTACCATATGGGCATCCGGCGACGTGCGGGCGGGGTCGGCGGGGCTATGCTTATAAGAAGCAAGACGCATAGCGCGATTGGTGGCTACAACCCTCTATTAAGAGAGTTCGACGACATAGACTACATGGTAAAAATGTGGAAGCATAACGTGTCGTTTGCCTATGCCCGCGGTGCCGTGGCGACCACCTCAAATCGACGGTTCACGCGCCAAGGCAGGTTGGTCTCCCTGATACAAGGCTTGTCTGAGCACCATTTTTTGGTAAGGCACGTCGTAAGGCCGGTAATGAAAAAGGTGGGAATTAAACCGTATTGGCACGATCTAGATTAGCTTACGAACATTGAGTCGTGGCAAGCTCTAAACACTCACCCTAAAAAGATCCGCCACCAGAGGTGTTATGTTTTGGTATACTGCAGCTATGCAAAAAGGTGACCGTAGTACGAAACAGTTGAGCGATATATTTCACGTATATTCGCCGGAGAATATTGTCCGCGCCGTGCGCAGCACCCAAACGTTTGCTAGCGAAGTTTATGATATAACCGACGCCCAAGGCCAACGCTATTTCTTAAAGATCCTCAAAAGTCAGCTGCCGGCCGTTATTGCACTTGAGGCGCGCATGCAGCAGAAACTTTTAGCAGCCGACCTCGGGACGCCCCAATACTTGCAGATCACGCCGGGCGAGTATGTTGGCGAATACAACGGTACGCGCTTTTTGCTCAGCAAATACATTCCCGGCCAACCGCCAAAAAATGTTACTCCGGCCCTTATAGAAAGTTTTGGTGCTACCCTGGCCAAAATCCACCACGCCCTGCAGGGCATTAAGGTTCCCGCAAACGACATGCAGTGGCTCAACCGCGAGCGCGTCCTTGACGATTTAGGCGGCTACTATGGCCCTGCTAAGCAAGATTTGGTGCAGTTAATGCAGCGAGGCGGGCTGATTTTTGAGCGTGACCTGCCCCAAACCACCATCCATGCCGACTTATGGATGAGCAACGTTTTTGCACGCGGCGACACGATTACCACCGTATTTGATCTAGAGACTGCTGAGCATACCGTAAGGCTGGTGGACCTGGCCCGGACGTTTACATCCATGAAATTCAATTCTAGTTATCCCGCCAGCGAGATTACTGGACGGCTAGTCACCGGCTACAATTCGGCCGCTACCGTACCTCTCACCAACAGCGAGCTAGACAGCTTTAACCTGGCGATTACCTTTGTTGCCGGCGCGTGCGGAACCTGGCACGCTGTCCATGGGACGCGCTACATGGAACCCTACATTGCCTTTGGCAAAGAAGCCCTCGGCCTTCGGGGTTAACCCATTTGCTGTGTCCTGAGTAAAGGCACCCACTGAGTCGGCCGGGCGCGTTTGCTATACTCAATGCAACATGGCTATTGAAATCACCTATTTTGTGCACGGCACAACCACCGACAACGAAAAAGATATTTCTTCCGGCACGCACGACGCCGAACTTTCGGCCTTAGGGGTGCAGCAATCTATAACGCTCCGCAGCCAGATAGACGTAGGCAGTTTTGACGTGGTATTTTGCTCTGATTTAAAACGCGCAGTAGCGTCGGCCAAGCTCACTTTTGAAGACAAGGTGCCTATTATTATCGACCCTCGCTTGCGGGAGTGTGATTACGGCGATTACAACGCCCAGCCTACCAGCATCGTCGAACCCCTGCAGGTGCAGGCCATAACCAAGCGTTTCCCCCACGGCGAGTCGTACGAAGATGTAAGGGCCCGCCTTGTGGAGTTTTTGGCAGATATGCAAAAGCGCTACGACGGCAAAAGGGTGGCCATTGTTGCCCATAAAGCGCCGCAACTCGCCCTAGACGTTATATTGCGCGGCAAAACCTGGGACCAAGCCTTTGCCGAAGATTGGCGCATTACCAAAAAATGGCAGCCCGGCTGGCCGTACCAACTAAACTAGCGCCGACGGTTTGATATAGTTAGTTCATGAAGTCGGGCGATCACGAGCTAACGGTATGCTTTTGGAATATCCTCTTTGACGTTTACCAGCCTAGTCTAGTGGCATCGCAAGCCGAACGGTTGCCGGCCATTGTCAAAAGCCTGCAAAGCTTTCCCAAAAATACCGTCATAGGCCTTGCAGAAGTTGAAGGTGATAATGGCAAGGCCATAGCGAAAAGTTTGGGCAGCCAAACGCAATACTTCGTTGAGTATGATCGCCCTAATGATTATATTGGTACGCTCAGCCAACTTAAATTGACGCCAAAGGCCATACAGATAGATAAAAACTGCCGTGCGGTAGTTGTGCAGTACCGTGGGACAACCATTGCTATCGTACATATAACATTGACGCTTTTTGGGGAAGCACTGCGCCAGCGACAAATTAAAACGCTCCTGAGCAAACTAGACACCGCTGGCCCTACCGTTATTATGGGCGATTTTAATAGCATGGCGTGGCAGCGATCCCGCAAGCTACTGGTAAAAGCGGGCTTTCGTTCTGCCCTTAGCCGGAGCATTGTAAACCGGCAGCCTACCGTGCCCTCTCAAAAATATCGTCACATGTATCCCCAGCCATACAAAACCCTGGCGCGGTTTGGTTTTACCTTTGATGATATCTACGTAAAGGGAGTGAGCGTGCAGGACGCCGGAACTTTTGAAGGCGAGAGTGACCACCTGGGCGTTTGGGCAAAGCTACATTGCGATTGACATCTGTTTACACCATAAGTACAATATAACGTACAAGGAATAGTACAAATGAAGATAGCATCGATCTCCACCTTTCGGAAAGACATAAAACGTTATGTCGATGAAGTTGACCAAGATCAGGAACCTCTCGTAGTAACACGTGGAGACAATGTTTCAGTCGTCGTTATACCACTCAATACCTTCAACTCGTATTCGGAGACCCAGTATCTCTTGCGTAGCCCTGCCAATGCAAAACGTCTGTTAAAATCTGTTAAAAGCGCACGAGCGGGCAATGTTGAAACGCACGAGCTGATCGAAGAATAGACCAATGAGTCTACGACTTACCTTCACCGCGCAGGCCTGGGAGGACTACCTATACTGGCAGGGGCACGACAAGCAGATACTAAAAAAGCTTAACCAACTCTTAAAAGAATGCCAGCGAAATTCACTGTCGGGTGTAGGCAAACCAGAACAACTTAAGGGCGATCTTTCAGGGGCATGGTCCCGCAGGATCAATGACGAGCACCGTCTGGTGTATATTGTTACTAACGAAGAAATAAGGGTTTCCTCAGGCCGCTATCATTATTAAAGACAGCGTGAGGCACTACGCCCTCAGCGCCCTTGCGGCAGTCGGCCACCCTTAAAAGCGGGGCCGTCCCCTGCTATACTCTAGCCATGACTCAGCAAACATTTGAAGACGCCATTAACGACATCCGCA
>Ga0070684_100000152_pt1 | contig 47168 bp, 36 predicted proteins | sample KBSC723LmetaG_FD_65653 | JGI IMG/M metagenome (GOLD analysis project Ga0070684, IMG submission 65653) | Corn rhizosphere microbial communities from Kellogg Biological Station, Michigan, USA - KBS C7.2-3L metaG | ecosystem: Host-associated > Plants > Roots > Rhizosphere ...
GCTGACGACCCAGCCATCGAAGTCGGGAAGGTGGATGGACAGGCGCTCTGCCTGCGCTGTCATGCGGCAAACACCGGCAAACCAGCACACCAGCCAACCGTCGTCGCCACGGACCATTCGGATGAGGACAGCTGCGTTTCGTGTCACAAGCCGCACAACCCGCGGATGGACCAGGAGTAGCCATGGAGACCACGCGGCGCGACTTTCTGATGGTTGGGACGAAGCTCCTGGTGATGACGGCCGCCACCGCCGCGGCGTTCGAACATGTTCTCGCGGGAGCGCCCGAAGCCGCCACCGCATACAGCTCCGCCGAACATTGGTGGGCCATGCTCATCGACGTCGAGAAATGCATCGGGGGTGGGCACTGCGTGCGCGCGTGCAAGACAGAGAACGACGTCCTCGACGAGCCGATGTACTTCCGGACGTGGGTCGAGCGATATCACATCAACATGAGCGATCCGGATCATCCGATCGTTGATTCGCCTGACGGAGGAATCAACGGATTCTCGGAGAAGTACGCAGACGGCGACGGCAAGACGTTCTTCGTGCCGAAGTTATGCAATCACTGCGCTGATTCGCCGTGCACGCAGGTGTGCCCGGTCGGTGCCACGTTCCGGACCAATGACGGTGTCGTGCTCATCGACAAGGAATATTGCGTCGGTTGCCGCTACTGCGTGCAGGCCTGTCCTTACGGCTGCCGTTACCTCGATCCGCGGACTCGCACTGCTGACAAATGCACGCTGTGCTACCACCGGCTGACAAAGGGGATGCTACCGGCGTGTGTCGAGGTGTGCCCGACCGGCGCACGTCAGATCGCTGACTTGAAGAATCCGAAGGATCCCGCTCACGAGTACCTGCGGACGCACAAAATCCAGGTGCTGAAACCGCAGATGGCGACTGGCGCGAAGGTTTACTACAACGGGTTGGATGGCGCCGTTCGTTAGCCACGGGTGGGTGCGCCAGAAAGACGCGAGCGAGCGCAGCGAAGCAAGCCACGCGAAGGGAGCGAGCCGGCGAAGCGGCGAGCGAGAGAGCGTGTGGGGGAGCCCGAGGGGCGAAAGCCCCTCGGTGTAAAGATATGCCAGGCGTGGACGGATTCATGTACCCCAACGAGGTCGAGCTCCAATGGAGCATCCTCATCGTGCTGTATCCGTTCATCACAGGGCTCGTGGCCGGCGCCTTCATCCTCGCGTCGCTCGAGCGCGTCTTCAACGTGCAAGCGGTCAAGCCGACCTACCGCCTGGCACTGCTGACGGCTCTCGCCTTTCTGCTCGTGGCGCCGCTGCCGCTGCAGCTGCATCTCGGCCATCCGGAGCGTTCGTTCGAGATGATGCTGACGCCCCACAGAACGTCAGCGATGGCCATGTTCGGCTTTGTGTACCTCTGGTATCTGATGGTCGTGCTGCTCGTCGAGATCTGGCTCGAGTACCGGCGCGAGCTGGTGCTTGCCGCCCGCCGGAGCGTCGGTGTGAGGCGAATGTTCTACCGCGTTGTCACGCTCGGGTCTGACAACATCAGTCCGGGCTCACTGCGCATCGACGACTACGTTGGTCGAATTGTCACGATCATTGGTATTCCGTCCGCATTCCTCCTTCACGGCTACGTCGGCTTCATCTTCGGTTCGATCAAGGCGAATCCATGGTGGTCGACGCCGATGATGCCGATCGTTTTCCTTTTCTCTGCCATCGTGTCCGGGATCGCGCTCGTCCTGCTGCTCTACATCGTCAGCGCCCGAATCCGCCGGGTGCCGCTCGACATCGCCTGCGTTGATACCGTCGCACGGTACTTGTTTTATGCGTTCCTGGTCGACTTCGGACTCGAGATGATTGATTTGATCCACCGGATCTACGAAGCCGACGAGTCGTTCCGTGCGCTCGATTTCATGGTGAAGACGCGTCTGTTCACGTCGCAGATCCTCATCCAGATAGCATTCGGCACGATCGTGCCGCTCGCCATCCTGGCCGCGACGCAGCTCGCAACGCTGACCGAGCGGACTCGCGTCCGGTTCTACGTGACGGCAGCCGTTCTGACCCTCATTGGAATCTTCGCGATGCGCTGGAACGTCGTCATCGGCGGCCAGCTGTTTTCGAAGAGCTTTCTGGGCTACACAACCTACAAGGTTGGTTTTGCGACACGTGAAGGACTGCTGCCCGCTCTGCTCGTTCTGCTGCTGCCTCTTGGGATTCTCGCGGTGCTGGTCAAGCTGCTGCCGCCCTGGACGTCAGCCGAGACGCCGTCTTGAAGTTGGTGTCACTCCCCGGCCGTACCTTCGAGTCCCACTCGATCGAGCACGACGAACCCGTCCTTGTCCGTATGGACGATGTTTTCCTTGCCCCAGCGGCTCATGATTCGGATGCATGTCTCGATTGTCGTACCGGTCATGTCAGCGAGTTCCTGCCGCGACAGCGACAACGGAATGAATGTACCTCCGCGTTCCTGACGCCCCATCTGGTCGGCCAGCTTGAGGAAGAGGCGCGCAAACCGTGCCTCGATGCGTCCGCCCGTCATCTCGGCGACGCGGTTGGTCAGCTCGACGATTCGGATGGTGAAGCCGAGGAGCAGGCCGCGCACCAGTGAAGGGTGCTGTTCGAGCAGGCGGAAGAAATCGGCTTTGGGAATGACGACGCAGGTCGTGTCTTCGAGCGCCGCCGCGCTGGCCGGGAAGGGCCGGCCGACATAGGTCGCGACGGCTCCGAGCGGATCGCCAGGCCCGAAGACTTCGAGGATGACGTCCTTGCCATTGGGCATCATCCTGAAAATCTTCACCCGGCCCGACGCGATCGCGTAGAGCGCGTCGGACGGGGAATCCTGCTCGAAGATCACATCACCGCGCGCGAACCGCCGAACCGTCGCGACTTCGGCGATCTTGCGTCGATCGTCAGGGGAGAGACGGCTGAAAATCGGGGTGGTTCTCAGGAGTTCGTCAGCAGCAGCCACCCCTGCAGTGTAGCCCGGGCCTATGACGGGCGTCATAGGCCACTCTTGGGATGGGCGCTATCTTCTGGGTAGTTACAAGAACCCAGACCCGCAGAGCCCGGAGGACTGTGTGATGACTGCCACCCTCGATATGACTATTCGCGACATCGTCGCAAACGACTTTCGGACGGCTGCGGTGTTTCAGCGCCACGGCATTGATTTCTGCTGTAAGGGCGATCGATCGATTCAGGATGCCTGCCGGAACGGCCGGGTCACCGCTGAGCAAGTGTTGGCGGATATCGCCGAGGCGACGGCGACGCCGGCGGTCGGGGGGGCGCGATTCAACTCGTGGGGCTTAGACACGCTCGCCAGCTACATTGTCGCCAACCACCACGAGTTCGTGCGAAAGCTGATCCCTGTTCTCCTCACTCACACGAAAAAGGTTGCTGCGGTTCACGGCGATCGGCATCCCGAGATGATCGAAGTCGCCGAAGTATTCAACGACGTCGCCGACGAGATGACGTCTCACATGGCGAAGGAAGAACAGATTCTGTTCCCCTACATCGTCGCGGTTGAGGATGCGTCGCATCGTGGCGGCGGCCGGCCGTCGTCGCCGTTTGGCACGGTTCGCAATCCGATCCGCATGATGGAAATGGAGCACGAATCAGCCGGCGATGCCATGGCCCGCATTCGCTCGCTGACGTCCGGCTATGCGATCCCCGAAGGTGCGTGCACGACCTATCGCGTGTGCCTGCAGGAGCTCGAGGCCTTCGAACGCGATCTGCACGAGCACGTGCACCTCGAGAACAACATTCTGTTTCCCAAGGCCGCGCGGCTCGAGGCAGAACTGGGGTAGCGGTGAGACGTCAGCAAGCCACGTTGCATCCGCGCTTCCCGGAGAGGATTTGCTGGGGATGCGACAAGTTTTGTCCCGCTGACGACCTGGCGTGCGGCAACGGAACGATTCGTACGCCGCATCCACAGGAACTGTTCGGAGATGACTGGCTGGCCTGGTCTGAAGCGTCCGGTGGCACATCGGCTGCCCGGTCGAGAAACGCCTCAGAGAGTTCAGTGCGGCCGGCCTCCCTCGCGCCGGATCCGCTCGTCGAAGGTGACGACATACCGAAGCAGCAGGGCATTGAACACGAAGAGCACAGCTGACGAGGCTGCTGCAGGAATCAGCACGTGGTACGACCGTGCGAGAAATGCCTCGAGCGCCGCGGTCAGCAGCCAGAGCTGGATGATGACCAGCGTCCCGATGAGCACCAGGATCCCGGTGAAGAGCGCCGTTCCCTGCTGCAAGGTCTGCACGATCAGAACTCCATCCCTATAGCGTAGACACCGTCGGCCCGTGTCTCGAGCGAGACGCGAGGCAGGCTACGCGTCGGTGGGCCGCCCGTCGGCCGGCCGTCTTCGACGGCGAAGAATCCGCGATGACAAGGGCAGGCAATGGTATTGCCTTCGGCGTCAAAGCGCACGGCGCAGGACAAATGGGTGCACACCTGCGAATAGGCCTTCAGCTCGCCTCTGCCGGTCTTGATCAGAATGCACGGGTCCTGGTCGGTCGGATACCGGAACAACAACGACGTACCCGGCAGGAGCCGCGTGGCCGATGGGATGAGCAGAGCCGGGTATTGAGTGTTCGGGCTGTCCCTTGGCGCGATTGCCAACGCGATAGTGGCACAGGTGAGGATGCCTGAACCAAGCGTCAGGAATTTGGTGAGCTCGCGGCGTGTCAGGTAGTGGTCCGCGTCCCACCTCACCGGAAAATCTTCCCGCCACCGTGTTGCCGCTTTCGAATCGTCACTCATGGCAGTCACATTCCTTCGAGTAGCGCCGCCACGTCGTCGATCGGAGGCGGTGTTGGAGTGGCAGATGTTCGCCCGGTCACGCGGTCAATCTGCACTGCCGACGCCTTCGACGGGAGCATCACGAATACCTTGGTGCGAACCATTTCGTTCCCGAATCGCCAGGTGTTTGTCGGGACGCCGTGACGCGTTCGCTCGATCTCTTCGAGCGTCGTGAATGAGAGCGCCTGCGAAGGGCACACCGTCGCGCACATCGGCCGCTTGCCGACGCTGGTCCGGTCGTAGCACATGTCGCACTTCATCATTTGATCGACATAGCCGTCGTACTTCGGCACCCCGAACGGACACGCGAGGACGCAATTGGAGCAGCCGATGCACCGGGGCTTCAGCGAGCTCTGCACGACGCCGTCAGCGGTCTTCTTGATCGCGTCGGCCGGGCACACCTGGGCGCAGATCGGATCGTCGCAGTGCATACAGACCTGCGGCGCGGTCTGAACGGACTCGGCCCGCCTGATCGTTTCGAGATGGATCATCGATCGACCGCGGTGCGTATCGCACTCCTCGCACGCCTGCACGCATGCCTGGCAGCCGATGCAGCGCGAGTAGTCGATGACGAATCTCAGCTCGCTCACCCGAGCCCTCCCGCCTGCTGCGGCACTGCAGCCATCGCGTCGGTTGGACGTGACACCTTCAGCACTCGAACCGCGCAGATCTTGTATTCGGGAATGTGGGAGACTGGATCGATCGCTCGTGAGGTCATGTTGTTGGCCGATCGATCGTGGGGCCAGTGATAGGGAACGAACACCGTGTCGGGCCTGATCGTTTTCACGACCAGTGCGCGAACGACGACGGCGCCGCGGCGGCTTTCAACGCGGACGAAGTCGCCATCGGCAATCCCAAGGCTCGCCGCGAGCTTCGGGTGAATTTCGCAGCGGGGTTCTGGGCTCTGCGCGACCAGTCCGCCAATTCGCCGCGTCTGTGTACCCGATAAGTAGTGCGCAACGACGCGCCCGGTGGTCAGGATGATCGGATACTCCGTGTCCGGCTCCTCGGCAGCAGGCCGCCATTCGACTGGCTGAAAATGCGCCTTGCCGTCTGGATGTCCGAATCGGTTGCCCTCGTAGAGCCGCGGTGTTCCGGGGTGATCTTCGGATGGGCACGGCCAGAACACGCCGTACTCGCGGTCGATTCGCTCCCACGTGATGCCGTAGTAGTCGGCGACGCCGCCTCGTGATGCGATCCGCAGCTCGTCGAAAATCTCGCGGGGCGAAGAGAACTGGAACTTGTCGCCGGCTCCAAGCTTCGCCGCCAGATCACAAACGATCCGCCAGTCTTCCTTGGCTTCGCCAGGTGGATCCACGGCTTTTTTGTGGTGAATGACTCGCCCTTCCACGTTCGTGGTCGTGCCCTCGTCTTCCTCCATCAGTGCGCATGGCAGCACGATGTCGGCGTAGCGGCTCGTTTCCGAAAGGAAGAAGTCGACGTTGGCGTAGAACTCGAGCCGTTCCAGCGCCTCGCGAGCGAAATTGCCGTCAGGCAGCGAGACCGTCGGATTGAAGCAGAAGGAGATGAGTGCCTTGATGCGCCCGTCATGGATCGCTTCGACAAGCGGAACGGCCGTGAGCCCCTTGTGAGGAATCGTTGGTTCGTCCACGCCCCACACGCGAGCGACGTGCTGGCGATGCTCCGCATTCTCGATGTCGCGGGCACCCGGAAGCTGGTCGGCTTTCTGTCCCTGCTCGCGACCTCCCTGGCCATTCCCCTGCCCGGTGATCATCGCGTAGCCGCAGCCTTCGCGGCCGATGCGACCGGTCGCAACGACGAGATTCAGCGCGGCAGAGCAGTTGTCGACACCTTTGGAGTGGTGCTCGATGCCGCGTGCGTGCAGCAGGAAGCTGGTGCGTGCGGGGCCCCACATCTCGGCCGCGCGGACGATCATCGACGCGGGGACCCCCGCAATCTGCGCTCCCCGCTCGGGAGGGTAGCTGCGAATCGTGCGTTCCACCGCATCCCATCCCGTGGTGTGGTTCGCAATGAAGTCCCGATCGATCCACCCGCGCTCGATGAGCAGGTACAGCATCGAGTTGAACACGCCGATGTCCCCGCCTGAGCGCACGGGAATATACAGATCCGCGGTGCGCGCAATCGGCGTCATGCGCGGATCGAGGACGATGATCCGCGCGCCGTTCTCGCGCGCGCTCCAGAGGTAGTCCGTCGTGATCGGCGAACATTCGGCCACGTTCGAGCCGGCGATGAGAATGACGTCAGCCTTCGGGATGTCGCTCCAGGGATTCGCGCTCCGGTCGACGCCGAACACCTTCTTGGACGCGGCCCCGGCCGATACCATGCACAGGCGGCCGTTGTAGTCGATGTTGGCCGTCCGAAGAGCAACGCGCGCGAACTTTCCCAGCACGTACGCCCGCTCGTTGGTGAAGGAGGCGCCGCCCAGGACAGCCACCGCGTCGCGACCATGGGCGTGCTGCACCCGCTGAATCTCACTCACGATTCGGTCGATGGCGTCGCCATAGCCGACCGGCACGAAGCCGGTTCCGTCGCGACGTTCCAGCGCGTGCAGCAACCGATCCGGATGCTCGTTCTGCAGATAGCGTTTGACGCCTTTGGGGCAAAGCTTGCCCCGGTTGAACGGAAAGTCCTCCCAGGGCTCGAATCCGACGACCTTGTTGTCCTTGACCTTCAGCTGAATGCCGCACTGCTGGCCGCAGAAGCAGCAGTGTGTCTGGACGAGCCGATCCGGCTCTCCCGTGGACTGCCATCCTCCCGGAGGGGTGACGTTCACGTGGGGGCCAAATTGCTCAATCAACCCCGGAAGTGGAAAGGGAAGTCTGGCCATCAGGCGTTCAACTCCGCAGCGTTGTGTCCGCCGGCCTCACGCCACATCGTGTCCTGCGTCACCGCCAGATTCTTGCGTCTGCACGACGGACACACGTCTTGATAGTGGGCGCCGCCGGCGAGCTCGTATCGAATGCCAAGCGCGGCTTCCACGAGCTTCAGATCTTCGACCTGCAGTCGTGATGCGAACGATGCGCCGCATGCGAGACAGCGGGCCTGCTCACCGCGTTCGCCCTCACGCTTGTAGAAGCTGACACCCATCTGTGCCGGACGCTGAAAGATGTGGAAGAACTTGCCGAAGGGTAGATAAAGGAGCGTGAAGATCACGGTGACGGCGTGCAACTGCGACAGGAATCCATACTGCAGCCCGCCGAGAAGGTGCGTCGAGGCTGTCAGGAACAGTCCCGTCACAGACACAGCAAACAACATCGCAAGCGGCAGCAGGTCACTCGCGAACTGCTGAACCGCCAGGGCGCCGCGATCTCGCCCGCGACGCCACAACGCGACGAACACTCCGACGAGCACCATCACCGCGGCGATGTCCAGGATGTTGAACGCGAGCGGCGCCAGCCAGCTGTCGAGTGGAAACCTGAATACGGGGACGCCGAAGACGAACGCCTGGTAGATGTCCTGAGAGTGCGGCGCGGTTTCGAACCGAATCCATCCAAACGACAGCGGAAAAGTCACAGCGGCGGCGAGAATGCAACCCCACGCGAGGAACCAGTGCGCCACCCAACGTGTGCGCGATCGATGTTCGATGAAGCGCTGAGCGACGACGTTGTCGAGAAAGAGTTGCGCCAGGTTGAGCACCTGGCGCGGCAGGCGCCGAGGTGAGAGAAAGATCCGCCAGCCCCGACGCCAATACAATCTCGTGGGCGGACGGCGGAGCCACATCGCATAGCGGTAGCCGACGCCGAACGCTGCGAACACGGTTGCGCCGGCGTAGGACACCAGCGCAGGATCGAAATCCCGGAACTGCCGGCTGCCAGCGTAGATTCCCACGATCACGATGCCCGCGGCCAGTGATGCCCAGAACAGGGCATGCCGCACATCGGAGCCGTTCGTCGCTGCTGGATTCGACGCACTGCGTGTGGACATCATCGATCCCTGAGCTGAGTATACGTCTCGGTGGATCGTACCGGGATCCGTGCTCCGGGATCCTGGTCCAGGATCCGGCTCGGACTCGGTGCACGATTGAATTCGACCACGACCCGACGTGGCTTGCGTATGACCGCAGTCATCGCATTTGCTGGGTGGCCGAGGTAACCTTCCGTCGGAGACTGTGGATATGCAGCAGCCGGCTTCCGGACGAGCGACGGTCGTGCTGGCGATGAACACGCTGGCGTTTGCTGCCTGTTTTGCCGCGTGGACCATGAACGGTGTACTGGTCACGTTCCTGGTCGATCAAGGCGTGTTCACCTGGACCGATACTCAGGTCGGCCTCTTGATTGGGTTGCCGATTCTCACCGGCTCGATCATGCGTCTCCCCATGGGCCTGGTCACCGATCGGTTTGGCGGCCGCGTCGTCTTCACCGGGTTGATGATCGCGTCAGCGATTCCTGTCTTTCTTCTGTCACTGTCTAACTCCTACGCGACATTCGCGTGGTGCTCACTCGGCTTCGGGCTGACTGGTGCGTCGTTCGCGATCGGCGTCGCATATACCTCGCTTTTCTTCGCCCGCGAACGACAGGGAACGGCACTCGGGATTTTCGGCATCGGCAACGCCGGCGCTGCACTGACGACCATGATCGCCCCGTCCCTTCTCGTGAAGTTGACCGCGGGCGGGAACGTCGAAGGCTGGCGGACGCTGCCGCGCCTGTATGCGGCGGTGCTCATTCTGATGGCGATCGTCTTCGCCGTGAGTACGGAAACACGGCGATCCGGTGCCACGATTCCTCTTGCGCGTCGGCTGGCTCCACTGCGGAGCGTTCGTGTCTGGCGGTTCGGTCTGTACTATTTCCTCGTGTTCGGCGGGTTCGTCGGCCTGTCGCAGTGGCTCATGCCGTATTACGTGAACGTCTACGGGATGACCGTGACGGCCGCTGGTTTGATGGCGTCGACCTTCAGCCTCCCGTCCAGCCTGGTGCGCGCCGTTGGCGGATGGCTCTCCGACACATGGAGCGCCCGGCGCGTGATGTATATCGTCCTGAGCGTGTTGGTGATCGCGTGCGGCCTGCTCAGCGTGCCGAGGATGGATATCGAGTCCCCAGGCCGTGGCGTCATGGCAAAAAAAGCGGGCGTGGTCACGTCAGTCGAGCCGGGCGCAGTCGTCATCGACGACGTGCGGTATCCTCTGCAACCCGCCCCGCAGGAATGGCTTGATGCCCGGGATGCGTCCAGTCTGGTTCTCCCGACGGAGGCCTTCTGGCACGTGCCGGTGGTGAAGGTTGGCGAGGCGATCGGCAAGCGTCAATTGATCGCCCGCGGCATGACTCACATCTACTTTCAAGCCAACGTCGTCGTCTTTTCCGGGCTGGTGCTCGTCGTGGGTTTCATGATGGGTCTGGGAATGGGCGCGGTCTTCAAGCACATTCCTGACTACTTTCCAGGAGAAGTCGGCGTCGTTGGCGGGATCGTTGGCGTGATTGGCGGAATTGGTGGATTCGTCTGCCCGATTCTGTTCGGCGCGCTCCTCCAGCGCACCGGCCTGTGGACGACATGCTGGACGTTCTTTGCCGTCCTTGCCCTTGTATCGCTCTTCTGGATGCACACCGTGATCCAGCGGATGCATAGCGCCAGCGCACCGTCACTAGCCGGTCAGATCGACCGGCGATAGCCATCGGCGTGCCGGCATTTCTGACGGGAATCCGGCAGCCTCACCGCACCTTCGCTTGATTCACGCATCTTTGGGCCCGGATCTGATGGATTGATGGGCGGTACTCCGATTGCCCTCCCGGTCACGAACCCGTGCGACAAATCAGAGGAGAGGATTCATGAAGACAAGCGTGATGACGGCGGTCGTCGTGCTCGGCCTCGCGACCGGAACCGCGACAGCCCAGGATGCCAAGGTGAAGAAAGGCATGCAGGTCTTCGCCACGCAAAAGTGTTCGCAGTGCCACTCGATAGCAGGAAAGGGAAATGCGAAGGGGAAGATGGATGACGTCGGCAGCAAGCTGACGTCCGAAGAAATCAGGGAGTGGATTGTCGACCCCGTCGCGATGGCCGCCAAGAACAAGAAGGATCGGAAGCCACCGATGAAGAAAAAGCCGTTGTCGGCCGATGAGCTCGACGCCGTGGTCGCGTATCTGTCGACGCTGAAGTGACGTGTACGGCTTCAGGCCGCAGGTCGCTTTTTCTCCGGCAGGAGACAGCGGTGCTCCGGTCGCGCACGCAGCATGCGCAAGATGCGCGCGATCAACACTCGTGAGTCGCGAGACTCACCGACGAGGTCATCGTACCCGACGAGCACGGCATGCCGCCGCTCGCCAGCGGACGGCGCCGACTCGGTGACGCCGATCAGTACGCGATTGCCGAACCTCGGCTTTGCCCGCATTCGGGCGGCGGTTACGGATACGCTGTCTATGCGGCGTAAGACAATGATGACGATCTCATGCTCCAGCGCGACTTCGTCGGCGGGCCACTCCCGCACTTCGACGACGCGGAAACCTCTGAGCAGAAGTGACTGATAGTGCGCCGTTTCCCGCCCGCCGCAATTGACGATGAGCACCGAGCACTGCTTGTCGTGGCCATTCGGATTTGGCGTCATGCGTCATCCTTATGGCAACGGACGTGCCAGCCAATAGATCAGGTTCTACGGGGTTCCACAAAGTTCTGCTGGGTTCCACTGGGTTCGTTCTGGGTTCTGCTGGGTTCGTTCGAACGAACCTGATCAGTTAACAAAGTTCGGCTCGATGTCTACGGGGACGCTGGTCAGGCGATCGAGCACTTTCTGGACGGGTGGCCGCACGACGCCCAGTCGATCGAGCAGATCCTTCGCCTTCGCGTAGTTGCCTTCAGCCTGGAACGTCATGATGTCGCGGGTCAGCGACGTAACGGCATCGGCGATCTTGGCATCATCGACGGCAAACACTCCGCCGGGAAGGACCTTGAACGCGCCCGCGTCGAGGAGATAGTTCAGCTGCACGGCGATCCCTCGTCCATGCGCTTCGTTGATTCCAAACCGAATCGAACGAAACGCCGAGGCGAGAAAGGTCGTGTACATCGTTTTCGTGATCGACGGATCGATCAGCTTGCGATCCGCGAGCTGGCGCAATGCCCACAGGCCCGAGATGTCCGCTTTCGCCTCTTCAAGGGCGCTGTAGATCTCCTTCATCTCCTGCCGCACTGTCGTCGCGCGGCCATCGACCGTGATGTTGTGCGGGCCGAGGCCGTGCATCAGCTCGTGCATCAGGATGTGGGTGAAGAACGCCTCGAATGAGACGTTCTTCTGATCCGCTGGCGCGAGCGCGACCTTGCTGATCGGTACGAGCACCCGGTTGAATTTCGCATCCTGCACGTTCTTCAGCATGACGCGCTTCGTGCCCTTCTCCTTCACGACGCGCTCGTCATTCGGCAGGTTGAACGCAGCGGTCTGCACGCCGCGGTTGCCATCGCCCGCGGTAAAGACCACGTTGACCACGCGGATTGGCGCGAGCGCCCCGAGTTGCGGATTGCGATGCTTCGGGTCGATGGGGAGCGCGTTCTCGAGCTCCTGCAGATGCGCGGAAAACGATTGCAGCTTCTTCGACTCCGCTTCGTCGCGGATAGTGATGAAGGCTTCGAATGCCGCCTTGGAATTGAACCACTCGTCCTCGTAGACCTCGTAAGGTCCGATCGTCGGCTCGATCGATGAGTCGAGCTCCATCCAGGCGACGTCGCTGGCGTAGTAATCGTCGTTCAGAAAGGCGGCGGCGCGGGTTGTCAGAAATTGCTTCAGCGTCGGCTGCGTGGTCAGGTTCGCCGCTCCACGCAGAAGGTCCGCCGCTCGCGCCAGCTCTCCCTGGTATTCGACGCTGTACGGAACCGCCGTGAACGCGCCGGACGGTGTGCGGCGAATGGTCGTGAAGAACCCCGTCGCCCGCGCCTTCTCGTCGCCGGTCAGCGAGTCGATCCACTTCTGAACCTCGGCCTTGGTCGCCCCGGCGGGATAGAAATTACCGCCTTCCGGCTTCGGCGGGGCACCGGCCACGAACACGCGGTTGTGATCCAGCCGCGACCACGGACCTTTGTTAATCAGGAAATAGTGAAGTCGCGCGTGCGTGGGGTCGGCCTGAGCTGCGGCCGTCGTGCGCGACCGACGCACGGCTTCGTGCGACAGCTCGTGCAGCATGGCATCGTTTCCAGCCCAGACCTGGCGCAGAAACAGGCTATCCATCAGTCGTGCCGCATCGACGAGCTTCGCGAGCGCCCGGCGTTCGTTTTCGGGAAGGCTGGAGACATCCGCGCGGATGTCTGCCGGCGCGAACCGCGCGGCCATCGTGGCGACCTCAGTTGCGGACGGTATGGCCTCGGCGGTCTGGACCGGATTGCTCACGGGGACATCTCCCGCCGACGCGATGATTCCCGCGGCGGCAAATGGCAAAAACAACAGGATGGCTGGGCGAACGGATGGCTTCATGTCAGTTCACATATGCGCGTGATGCATAAGACCCATGATTAGGCGTGCCGTGTGCACAGGACTACAATAGAGGATTGTAGGTCAGGCCACGGACGTCCGGGTGGGATGCTCGTTTTCCGGTGCCCGTCGGTGATCTGCTCTGCTATCCAGTGGATCGGCATCTGACTCCGAGGATTCATCGAGATGAGGAATATCGCAACCCAGGACAATTCCGAGATCGAAGCGCTCGAACAGCGTGAATGGCGCGAGTCGCTCGACTATGTCATCCAGCAGGGCGACCGCGATCGTGTCCATCGCCTGCTGTCGTCGCTTCGCAACCACGCGCGCGCCGCGGGTGTCAGCCTGCCGTTCAGCGCCGTGACGCCCTACATCAACTCGATTCGCGCGGAAGATCAGACGCCGCTGCCCGGTAGCCAGGAAATCGAGCGGCGGATCAAGAGCCTTGTGCGATGGAACGCGATGGCGATGGTGGTTCGAGGCAACCGGGCTTCCGACGGCATCGGCGGCCACATCTCCACCTACGCCTCGGCGGCGACCTTGTACGAAGTCGGGTTCAACCACTTCTTCAAGGGAAAGAACACGGACGGCGGCGGGGATGTGATTTATTTCCAGGGCCATGCCTCGCCCGGGATTTACGCGCGGGCGTACCTCGAGGGGCGTCTGCCGGTCGAGAAGCTTCACAATTTCCGCCGGGAGCTGGCGCCGGGTGGTGGGCTCTCTTCGTATCCGCACCCCTGGCTGATGCCTGATTTCTGGGAGTACCCGACCGTATCGATGGGCCTCGGCCCCATCATGTCGATCTATCAGGCGCGATTCAATCGTTACCTCGAAGATCGCGGCCTGAAGAAGCCGTCGACCGCGAAAGTGTGGGCCTTCCTCGGGGACGGTGAAACGGACGAGCCCGAGTCCCTCGGTGCCATCGGCCTCGCCTCGCGGGAACGGCTCGACAACCTGATCTTCGTCATCAACTGCAACCTGCAGCGTCTCGACGGCCCAGTTCGTGGTAACGGACAGATCATCCAGGAGCTCGAGGCGATTTTCCGCGGCGCCGGCTGGAACGTCATCAAGGTGATCTGGGGCAGCGACTGGGATCAGCTCCTCGCCGCCGACCATGACGGTCTGCTGGTGAAGCGCATGGGCGAGATCGTCGACGGCCAGTATCAAAAATTTGCGGTCGAAGACGGCGCCTACATGCGCGAGCACTTCTTCGGCACCGATCCGCGGCTGCTCGACATGGTCAAGCATCTCTCGGATGAACAGCTGAAGAAACTGCGGCTGGGTGGCCACGATCCGCTGAAGGTGTACAACGCCTACAAGACGGCGGTTGAAACCACGGGGCAGCCGACCGTCATCCTCGCGCGCACGATCAAAGGCTACGGCCTAGGCGAAGCCGGCGAAGGGAAGAACATCACGCACCAGCAGAAGAAAATGAACGAGTCCGACCTGCGTGTGTTCCGGACGCGTTTCGGGATTCCGATCTCGGACGAAGAGATTGCCGACGCCCCGTTCTATCGCCCCGCCGACGACAGCACCGAGCTCCAGTATTTGCGCGAACGCCGCAAGGCGCTCGGTGGCTACGTGCCGTCGCGGTCGGTCCGCGTCGAACCGCTCCACGCCCCGATCGAACCGCTCTTCGAAGAGTTCTACAAGGGAACGGAGGGGCGGAAGGCGTCCACGACGATGGTGTTCGTCCGGATGCTGTCCAAGCTGCTCCGCGATAAGGAAATCGGTGAGCTGATCGTCCCGATCATTCCAGACGAGGCGCGGACGTTTGGTATGGAAGCGCTGTTCCGTGCCATTGGCATCTACTCCCATGTCGGCCAGAAGTACGAACCGGTCGACATGGACACGCTCCTTTATTACAAGGAGGCGCAGAACGGCCAGATTCTCGAGGAAGGGATCACCGAGGCCGGTTCGATGTCGTCGTTCATTGCTGCCGGCACCGCCTACGCGACCCATGGCGTCAACACCATTCCCTTCTTCATCTATTACTCGATGTTCGGGTTCCAGCGGGTCGCGGACCTGATCTGGGCGGCCGCCGACTCACGGGTGCGAGGCTTCCTGCTCGGCGCCACGGCCGGACGCACCACGCTGGCGGGTGAAGGGCTGCAGCACCAGGACGGCCACACCCATGTGTACTCGCTGGCCACGCCCAACTGCCTGTCCTACGATCCGGCGTACGCGTACGAGCTCGCGGTGATTATCCAGGACGGCATCCGCCGGATGTATCGGGAACAGGAGAGCATCTTCTATTACCTGACCGTCATGAACGAGCAGTACGCGATGCCGCAGATGCCCGAGGGATCGCGCGAAGGCATCTTGAAGGGGATGTATCGACTGCAGCCGACGGCGAATCCGAACGCCAAGCTCCGGGCGCAGCTGTTTGGCAGCGGCGCCATCCTGAACGAGGTTCTCACGGCGCAGAAGATGCTCGAGAAATACGACGTGGCGGCTGACGTCTGGAGCGTCACCAGCTACCAGGAGCTGTATCGCGACGGCCACGCGGTCGATCGCTGGAACATGCTGCATCCGAACGAAACGCCGCGGGTCTCGTACGTCGGGCAGTGCCTCAAGGACACACCGGGCGTCCTCGTTGCCGCGTCTGACTATTTGAAGGTGCTGCCGGACTCCATCGATCAATGGATGCCGCGCCGCATGCGTTCGCTTGGCACCGATGGTTTCGGCCGCAGCGAAGATCGTCAACGGTTGCGCGATTTCTTCGAGGTCGACGCGCGCTTCGTGACGCTGGCGACGCTGGCGGAGCTGGTGAAAGAAGGTCAGATGGATCGCACGGTCGTGGCGCAGGCGATCAAGGATCTCGACATCAACACGGACAAGCCGAACCCGGCGAAGAGCTGACGAAGATTACGGAGCGAACGGAGAAGATTCACATAACCAAAGACCTTCGTTTGTCTTCGTTAACTTCGTTCCTTCGTTGTGAATCTTCTCCGTTCTCTTCGCCATCTCCCAGACAGAGACATCGACTCATATGCCTACAGACTTCACTCTTCCTGAGCTCGGCGAGAACGTCACCGCCGGCGACGTCGTCCGAGTGCTCGTGGCGCCGGGCGATGTGGTGGCCAAGGATCAACCGCTGCTCGAGCTTGAAACCGACAAGGCGACTATCGAGGTTCCGTCAAGCGTCGCCGGAACCGTCAAAGATGTCCGCGTGAAGCAGGGAGAGCGGATCAAGGTCGGTCAGGTCGTGCTCACGGTGGACGACGGAGCAGCGGCGGCAGCTCCTGCCCAGAGCGAGCGCAACGAGCCGAAAGCGGTGGCGGCCAAGAGCGACGAGGCCGGCGCGAAACCGCAGCCCCAACCAGCGGGCGCTCCTGAAGAAGGTGGGTTGAGTCAGAAACAGCCGGGCCAGCCGGAGCAGACCGAACCTGTTGCGGAGGCACGGCCGCGTCGCGGCGAGGTTGTCGACATCAGCCGCGGCGCACGAGCGGCGCAGCCTGCGGCGGCCGCGTCAGCTGAACCTGTCGAGCAGGGCCCGGCGGCTCCTGCGGCGCCGTCGGTCCGGCGCCTCGCCCGCGAGCTGGGCATAGACATCCGACGGGTGCAGGGAAGCGGCCCGGGCGGTCGAATCAGCAACGAAGACGTCCAGTTGTTCGTACGGAGCGTAATGGCTGGCGGCGGTGGCGCAGCGGCAGCGCCAGCTGCGCCCAGCGCGCTGCCCGACTTCACGAAGTGGGGTGAAGTCGAACGCAAGCCAATGAGCAACATTCGCCGGAAGACCGCCGAGCATCTTGGCAACGCGTGGAATCAGATTCCGCACGTCACGCAGCACGACAAGGCCGACATCACGACGGTCGAGGAGCTGCGGAAGAAGTACGCGGCCCAGGCAGAGAAGGCGGGCGGCAAGCTGACCATGACCGCGATTGCGCTGAAGATAGCGGCCGCGGCGCTTCAGCGGTTCCCGCAGTTCAATTCGTCGGTCGACATGGCCCGCAACGAGATCGTCTATCGGAAATCGGTGCACATCGGCGTCGCCGCGGACACGCCGCGGGGCCTGCTCGTGCCGGTCATTCGCGACGTCGATCGCAAGGGCATCATCGAGCTGGCTGTGGAGCTGGCGACGGTGTCCGAGAAGGCGCGCGGTGGAAAGCTGTCGCTGGACGACATGCAGGGGGGCGGCTTCACGATCACGAACCTCGGCGGCATAGGCGGTACTTCGTTCACGCCAATCGTCAACTGGCCGGAGGTTGCGATACTCGGCATCTCCCGCGGCAGCAACGAGCCCGTCTACGACGGCCACGCGTTTCAACCGCGACTGATGCTTCCGCTGTCACTGTCGTATGACCATCGCGTGATCGACGGCGCCGACGGTGCCAGGTTCCTGCGGTGGGTCGCGGAAGCGTTCGAGCAGCCGTTCGTGTTGTCGTTGTGACAGGGAGCGGAGAAAGTCGAAAGTGAAAAGTCAGAAGTTAAAAGTTAGAAACGCACTCCGTACTTTTACCTTGTAACTTTCTACTTGTAACTTTTCCAGCGTCAGATCCGATTCTTATGCCTCAGTCCACTCAAGTTGTCGTCATCGGCGCGGGCCCCGGCGGTTACGCGGCGGCATTTTATGCGGCGGACCTTGGCATGCAGGTCACGCTCGTCGATCCCGCCGTCAATCCTGGCGGGGTGTGCCTCTATCGCGGATGCATTCCGTCAAAGGCACTCCTGCACGTTGCCGAGGTCTTGAACGAAGCGCGCCACGCTGAGGCGTGGGGTATCACGTTCGGCCCGCCGAAGATCGACATCGATAAGGTCCGCGCGTTCAAGACGAAGGTCGTCAATCAGCTCACCGGCGGCCTCGGTCAGCTCTCCAAGCAGCGAAAGATCACCTACGTCCAGGGAATGGCGGCATTTCGCGATGCCCACACGCTCGAGATCACGAGGGAGGGCCAGCCGGGAAACGACACGCTGACGTTCGAGCACGCCATCATCGCGACGGGATCTCGGCCGTCCACGGTTCCGGGCATGAATGTGAACAGCCCGCGGCTTATGGATTCGACCAGCGCGCTGGAAATTCCCGACATCCCGAAGTCGCTGCTCGTCGTCGGTGGCGGATATATCGGCCTGGAGCTGGGTACCGTATACGCGGCGCTCGGGACGAAGGTGACGGTCGTCGAAATGACTGGCGGACTGCTGCCCGGTGCGGATCGCGATCTCGTCAACGTCCTGGCGCGGCGGATCGAATCGATGTCGGAGGCGGTGCTCCTGAACACCAAGGTCGTCGCCATGAAAGAGGCGAAGGACGGGATCGCCGTCACCTTCGACGGCGAGGGACTGCCTGCGGACGCCGCGAAGGAGCGGACCTTCGATCGCGTGCTCGTGTCCGTCGGCCGGCGGCCGAACTCGGCCGTGCCGGGCCTCGATCGGACGAAGGTCAAGGTGACTGCGCGCGGCTTTATCGAAGTCGATCCGGCGCGTCGCACCGCCGAGCCGTCGATCTACGCGATTGGCGACGTCGTCGGCGAGCCGATGCTCGCGCACAAGGCGTCCCACGAAGGGCGGGTCGCCGTCGAGTCGATTGCCGGGGAGCGTGTGGCGTTCGAGCCGCTCGCCATTCCCGCGGTCGTCTTCACCGATCCGGAACTCGCCTGGTGCGGTCTCACCGAGACGGAGGCGCAAAAACAGAAGCGCGAGGTCACCGTTACGCGATTTCCATGGGCGGCGTCTGGCCGGGCGCTGACGCTCGACCGTCCAGACGGGATGACCAAGCTCGTGCTCGACCCGAAGACCGAGCGCGTGCTCGGCGTCGGCATCGTCGGGCCCGGAGCAGGAGAACTGATCGCTGAAGGTGTACTCGCGATCGAGATGGGTGCGAACGCGACCGATGTCCGCATGACCATTCATCCGCATCCGACGTTGTCGGAAACGATCATGGAGTCGGCCGAAGTGTTCTTCGGCCAGGCCACCCACGTCTACCGACCGAAGAAGAAGGCAGCCAGCTCGTAAGTCACCAATTCACCAATTCACCAATTCACTAATTCACCAACTGGGCGGCTTTCCTAAACACGTCCTCCAGCATCTCAGTCGTCAGCTTCCCGGTGTTCGTGTTCTGACGGCTGGGGTGGTACGACGCGATGACGGTCGGTCCGTTTTGAGGGCTGTAGGTCAGCGCGTGTCCGAACAGCGGCTTTGGCCTGACGATCACGCCGCGGTCGGCCAACAGTCGCCAGGATGCATCGAAGGCGATCCGGCCGAGCGCGACGATGACGCGCAAGCGGGTGAGCGCAGCTGCTTCAGCGACCAGGTGCGCGTGGCACGTCGCGATCTCTTCCGGCGTGGGCTTGTTGTCGGGCGGTGCGCACCTGACGGCGGCGGCGATGTATGCGTTCTTCAGCCTCAATCCGTCGTCTGACCGCTGGGATGTCGGGATGTTGGCAAAGCCGGCCGAGTGCATCGCGCGCATCAGGAAATCGCCGGAGCCGTCGCCGGTGAACACGCGGCCGGTACGATTGGCGCCGTGAGCGGCGGGCGCCAGACCGAGGACGAGCACACGCGCGCGCGGATCGCCAAATCCTGGAACGGGTTTGCCCCAGTACGTGTCGAGACGATGAGCAGCCTTCTTATCGCGGGCGATGCGTTCGCAGTACGTTCGCAAGCGGGCGCAGCGCGTGCAGGTTTCAATCTGACGGCTTATGAGCGGCAGGGAGAGAGCTGACACCCGGTGGCGAGTTCAGAGATTGGCCGCCAGCGACTGCACCTGTTCGTGCGCATGATAGGACGATCGCACGAGCGGTCCCGATTCGACGTGGCCAAATCCCAGATCAAGGCCGATGCGCTTCAGCTCGGCGAATTCAGCCGGCGTGTAGTAGCGCGACATCGGCAGGTTTGCGAGTGACGGGCGCAGGTACTGTCCGATCGTGACGATTTGACAGCCGACGCCGCGAAGATCGCGCAGCGTCTGCACGAGTTCGCCCCACTCTTCGCCAAGGCCAACCATCAGGCCGGACTTCGTCGGGATGTCCGGCGCGTACTGCCGCGAACGATCCAATAATTGCAGCGCGCGATCGTACCGTCCGCCCGGCCGCGCCATGCGATACATCCTCGGCACGGTTTCGGTGTTGTGGTTCAGGATGTCCGGCCGCGCGTCGAGGACGGAATGCAGGGCTGGCTCGTCCCCCTTGAAGTCGGGAATCAGGACTTCGATGCCGCATGCCGGGATCCGTGCGCGCGTTTCCGCAATCGTGCGCGCGAAGTGCCCGGCACCGAAATCCGGGAGATCATCCCGATCGACGGACGTGATCACGACGTGCGCCAGCTCCATCGCCTGAATCGCGCTGGCGACGTGTTCCGGTTCGAGCGAGTCAGGCGCCTTCGGCGTCCCATGGATGACGTTGCAATAGCCACAGGATCGCGTGCACGTGTCGCCGAGAATCATGAACGTGGCGGTGCCGTGATGCCAGCACTCGCCGATGTTCGGGCAATTGGCTTCCTCACACACGGTATGCAGCCCGAGCGTGCGCATCAAACCCTTGAGGCGGTGGTAGTTCTCCGAGCCTGGCGCGCGGACCTTCAGCCACTCCGGCTTCGGCACCCGCGGAAGGTCATCCGCCCGCTTCTTCCGGCCGCGGATCAGGTTCATGGGAATCGGCTGCATGGTCATTCAATTATAGCGTGCGCTGGCTCATGCACTCCTCGACGGGGGCCAGACTAAAATCATGGAATGGCCACTGATCAAAAGCTGTCGATCACCTGGTACGGACACTCCACGTTCGTCATCACGACTCCTGGCGGGAAAAAGATCGTCACCGACCCGTTCCTCGAAAACAACCCGGTGTGCCCGGCCAACATGAAGAAGATCACCGCGGCTGACGTGATCCTCGTGTCGCACGGGCATTCCGATCACACCAGCGATGTGCCGGCCGTATCGCGGGCGACCAAAGCCCCGATCGTCGCGATTTACGAGCTGGCGACGTGGTTCGAGCGCAAGGGGCTGGCCAACGCGCAAGGCATGAGCATCGGCGGCACGGTCAACGTCGCCGGGCTGCGGATCACCATGGTTCCCGCCATTCACTCCAGCAGTGTCGTCGAGAACGATACGACCGTCTATCTCGGCGAGCCTGCCGGCTTTGTCGTGCGAATGGAAGACGACCGGTCGTTCTACTTCGCCGGCGACACGGCGCTGTTTGGTGACATGCGTCTGATCGCCGAGATGCACGCGCCGGAAATCGCCTTCCTGCCGATTGGCGATCACTTCACGATGGATCCAGCCGCCGCTGCTCGCGCCGCCCGGATGCTGGGCGTTCGTCAGGTCGTCCCCATGCACTATGGGACGTTTCCCGTGCTGACCGGGACGCCTGAGCAGCTGAAAAAGCACGTCGATCCGCACGGAATCGACGTTTTGGTGCTCAAGCCGGGCGAAACCGCCTCGTGAAGGGTGGCCGGCACCTAAAAAAGGAGGCTGGCACTTTCCCGCGAAAGTGCCAGCCTCCTTTTAGTATGCGTCGGCCGCATGGGATCGATGCGGCGCGGCGATGGGTTCGGCCATCCACGTCGGGCATCGATTCCATCAGAAAGTTATGCAGGACACGTGTTCAGCGGTTTCATATGATGCAAGCATCATGAATCCTGAGTCGAACCTCACCCGGACTCTGACGCTCGTTCTTCCCGAGGCCGATTGGAAAGCGCTCCGCGCGGCTGAGCCCGACGCGATCGGCTGGCTGCGGACCCAGATTCAGAATCGCCTGGCTTCCCAGGGCGGGGGCGATCCCAGATCGGTGCCGGCGACGACGTCGGAATCCTGGTGGGGTAACGAGGACGAGTACTAAGCGTTTACGTTTCTGAAAAGCGCCGCTCCTCTGCTCGCGCCCACGTCACCTCAGCGGCGCGACGAAACTCTCCGCACCATCGTGTCCGTTCGAGATCTGTACTCACCGTTCACGTCGACGTCTCTTTGACAGGTCCGCAACGGCGCGGGTACGCTTGGCGTGATGGACGCCGCTATTACGCCCGACGCGCGGATTTCATTCGAGACCTCGCCTGATCGCTATCGACACTGGAAGCTCAGCTTCGACGGTCCTGTCGCCACGCTCTCCATGGACGTGCAGGAGGACGCCGCTCTCTCGGGCGACTACCGGCTCAAGCTGAATTCGTACGATCTCGGAGTCGATATCGAGCTCGCCGACGCGGTTCAGCGGCTGCGATTCGAGCACCCGGAAGTCCACGCCGTCGTCGTCACCAGCCTGAAGGAGCGCATCTTCTGCGCTGGCGCAAACATCTTCATGCTTCGGGGCTCGTCTCACGCCTGGAAAGTAAACTTCTGCAAGTTCACCAACGAGACGCGCGTTGCCATCGAAGACGCGAGTCAGTACTCGGGCATCAAGTTCCTTGCCGCTGTGAACGGCATCTGCGCCGGCGGGGGGTACGAACTGGCACTCGCGTGCGACGAAATCCTGCTCGTCGATGATGGGAATTCGGCGGTCAGCCTGCCCGAGACGCCGTTGCTGGGCGTCCTCCCGGGCACCGGCGGCTTGACGCGCGTCGTCGACAAGAGGAAGGTTCGCCGCGATCTCGCCGACTTTTTCAGCACCGTCGCCGAAGGAATCAAAGGCAAGCGTGCGGTCGAATGGAGACTGGTGGACGCCGTGTATCCAACCAGTCAGTTCAAGGAGCGAGTCGCTCGCCGCGCGAATGAGCTCGCACAACTCTCCGACCGTCCGTCCGCTGGGCCGGGCATCCGGCTCGGACCTCTCGCACCCGAGGTAACAGACGATGCGGTCCGCTACTCCGCCGTCACACTCGACATCGATCGCCATCGTCGGGTCGCGACGATCACCGTCCGTGCTCCGGAGAACACCGAACCGGAAACTCCGGAGACAATTGTTGCCGCCGGCGATCGCTTTTGGCCGCTCCGCGCATTTCGCGAGTTGGACGACGCGTTGTTACGGCTGCGAATCAATGAGCCGCTCGTCGGAACGGTCGTCGTGAAAACCCAAGGCGGCGCCGAGAAGGTGCTTGCGGTCGATCGCGCTCTGGCCGAGTACGCCGATCACTGGCTCGTACGCGAAATCATCCTCCTGATCAAGCGGACATTGAAGCGGATGGATCTGACGTCTCGAAGTTTCTTTGCGCTCATCGAGCCCGGCAGCGCCTTCGCCGGTACACTCTTCGAGCTTGCCCTCGCTTCCGATCGCGCGTACATGCTCGATGATCCGGATCAGCCGAACACGATTGCGTTATCGGCAATGAACGCAGGGCTGCTGCGAATGAGCAACGGGCTGACGCGCCTTCAAACCCGATTTCTGGCTGAGCCCGACCGTGTCCGGGAGGTTCTCGCCCAGGCCGAGCCATTCGACGCACCGTCGGCAGCGGACGCCGGGCTTGTCTCGTTCGTTCCGGATGAGCTCGACTGGGACGACGAGGTTCGGCTCGCGATCGAAGGCCGCGCGGCGTTTTCTCCCGATGCGCTGACCGGCATGGAAGCCAACCTGCGATTTGCCGGACCCGAAACGATGGAAACCAAGATCTTCGGGCGCCTGACGGCATGGCAGAACTGGATCTTCCAGCGGCCCAATGCGGTCGGGGAGAAAGGCGCGCTGACCTCCTACGGATCGCAATCGCGGGCGGAGTTTGACTTTAAGAGAACGTGAATTGCTTAGGTGCTGATTGCTGAATGCTGATGGATCGATCGTCAAATCAACAATCGACAATCAGCAGTTTCGAGGCTCCCCATGATTTCCGCCGAGAAAATCCCGAATAACGTCGGCCTCTCGAGCAACAAGAGGCTTCAGCGGGCGTTGGAGCACTGGCAGCCCAAGTACATCCAATGGTGGAAGGACATGGGCCCTCAGGGATTCCAGGACTACCACCAGGTGTACGTCCGCACCGCGGTGAGTGTCGATCCGTCAGGTTGGGCACACTTCGAGTATGTCCGTCTGCCGGAGTATCGCTGGGGAATCTTTCTTGCCGATCCGGTCCACGATCGGCGCATTGGATTTGGCGATTTCGTGGGTGAGCCGGTCTGGCAGGAAGTGCCCGGCGAGTTCCGTAATCAGCTCCGACGGCTGATCGTGACGCAGGGGGATACCGAGCCCGCCAGCGTCGAGCAGCAGCGATGGCTGGGCCAGCGCTGTCCCAGCATGTACGATCTCAGAAACCTGTTTCAGGTGAACGTCGAGGAAGGGCGGCACCTGTGGGCGATGGTCTACCTGCTGCACTCGTATTTCGGCCGCGACGGCCGCGACGAAGCCGAAGAGCTGCTGGCGCGGCAAAGCGGCAATCGCGACAAGCCGCGGATCCTCGACGCATTCAATGAGCCGATCGAGAACTGGCTCGACTTCTTCATGTTCACGATGTTCACCGATCGCGACGGCAAGTCGCAGCTGCTGTCGCTCTCGGAAAGCTCCCTCGATCCGCTTTCGCGCACGACGCGCTTCATGCTGACCGAAGAGGCGCATCACATGTTCGTCGGCGAAACCGGCGTGGCCAGAATCGTCGAGCGCACGTGTCAGCTGTTGAAGGATGCCGGCTACTCGGAGGACGTTCGCAGCGTTGGCGGGATCGACCTGCCGACGATCCAGAAGTTCATCAACCTGTGGTTCAGCCTGAGCCTCGATCTCCACGGCAACGAGGTCTCCACCAACGCGGCGTCGTATTTTGGCAACGGCCTCAAGGGCCGCGCGCAGGAAGAGAAGTGGGACGATCACCGCGCGACCGAGCGGTTCTACGAGCTCGACGTGCCGTTCAATGGCGGACTGGAGCGGAAGACGATTCCGATCCGCACGGCGATGAACGAGGTGCTTCGGGACTGGTATGTCGGAGACTGCGAGGCCGGCGTTCACCGGTGGAACAAGATCTTCGAGCGCTTCAGCATGTCGGACCGGCTGCGTCTTCCGGATCGCAAGTTCAATCGGAGCATCGGCATGTTCTCGTCCCTGCACTTCGATCCGTTCGGCGCGCCGCTGTCCAAGGAGGAGTGGGAACGCCGCCGGGGGGAATGGCTGCCCGATGCTGCCGACCGCGAATATCTCCTCAGCATCATGGCTCGCCCCGTGTACGAACCCGGCAAGTTTGCCAACTACATCGCCCCTCCGCTTCGCGGTATCAATCGCCAGCCGATCAACTTCGAGTACGTCAGGACAGAGGCGTGATTCGATTGGTGAAATGCTGAATGCTGATTGATCCGGAATAGGACAAATTCAGCTTAGCGATAGAGACTAAAAGAGACACGTTTTACAACATTCAACATTCAGCATTCAGCATTCAGCATTTCACAATGTCCCCCAACTTGCTCATCAACAACGAATGGCGTGGGGCCGCGAGTGGCAAGACGATGGAGGTCGTCAATCCGGCGACGGAAGAGGTGATCGCGCACGTTCCGTCGGCGGATCGCGCGGACCTCGACGATGCCGTTGCTGCGGCAAGAGCGGCGCTCGTCGGCCCGTGGGGTCAGCTCTCGGCGCGCGAACGCGGACGGCTCGTGAGAAGGCTCGGCGAACGTTTGCTCGAGCGAGCCGACGAAATCGCCCGTCTCGAGACGCTCCACAATGGCAAACCAATCACCGAGTCCCGGAACATCGAGATTCCGGCGGCCGCCGAGTGCTTCGAGTACTACGGCGGGTGGTCCGACAAGGTGATGGGGGAAACGATCCCGGTAAAGGGCAACTACCTCACGTATACGCTGCGTGAACCGATCGGTGTTGTCGCGGCCATCGTGCCCTGGAATTTTCCGCTGCTGCTGGCTGCGTGGAAAGTTGCGCCTGCGCTGGCGTGCGGCAACACGGTGATTCTCAAGCCGGCCAGCCAGACGCCATTGACCGCGGTTGCGCTCGGGGAGGCGGCGATCGAGGCGGGGTTTCCGCCCGGAGTGCTGAATGTTCTCACCGGCCCGGGATCGCAGCTTGGCCAGTCGATCGTTGAGCATCCCGGCATCGACAAGATCGCATTCACCGGCGACACGACCACCGGCAAGGGAATCATGCGTGGCGCCTCGGACACGCTGAAGAAGATCACGCTCGAACTCGGCGGCAAGTCGCCCAACATTGTCCTCGCCGACGCCGACATGGACGCGGCGATTCGCGGGGTGACCATCGGCATTTTCTATGGGAAGGGAGAGGTCTGCGCGGCCGGTTCACGGCTGCTCGTCGACACCACGATCAAGGACGAGTTCATCGACAAGCTGGCCGCCCGCGCCAGGAAAATGACCGCCGGCGATCCCATGGATCCGCGCACGCGTTTCGGCGCGCTGTCGTCAAAGAAACAGCTCGAGACGGTATTGCGCTACATCGAATCGGGTCGGCAGGAAGGCGCGACGCTGGTCGCCGGCGGCAACCGGACAGATATCGGCACAGGGAAGGGGTACTTTGTTCAGCCCACGGTGTTCACCGACGTCCAGCCGGAAATGACGATCGCGCGCGAAGAGATCTTCGGTCCGGTGCTTGCCTCCATCGAATTTGCAGACATCGACGAAGCCATTGCCCGCGCGAACGCCACGCAGTACGGCCTGGCCGCGGGTATCTGGACCAGAGACATCAAGAAGGCTCATTACATCGCCCGGAAGCTTCAGGCCGGGACCGTGTGGATCAACACCTACAACGTCTACGATACCGCCGCGCCATTTGGCGGATACAAGCACAGCGGCTTCGGGCGCGAGATGAGCGCCCACGCCCTCGAACACTACACGCAGATCAAGAGTGTCTGGGTGGATCTAAATTTATAGTCTTCGCGGCTCGCGGCTCGCGGCTCGCGGCTCGCGGCTGGCGAAACAGCCTATGCCTGACGCTCTTGCTGCCTGGCGGCCTGAATTCCCCGTCGTCGAGACGTGCACCTACCTGGTGAGCCATTCGCTCGGGGCGATGCCCCGGCGCACGAAGACGTATCTGCAGCAGTTCGCCGACGAGTGGTCGACACGGGGTGTGCGCGCGTGGCACGAAGGCTGGTGGGAGATCGGGCGGACGACGGGCGATCTGCTCGCGCCAATTGTCGGCGCTCGAGCCGGCACAATCTCCATGCATCAAAACGTCACGGTCGCGCAGGCGATCGTGGCGTCGTGCCATCGATATGACGGTCCGCGCCGTCGGATCGTCATGAGCGATCTCGAGTTTCCATCCAACATGTACCTGTTCGAGGGCTTTCGCCGCTACGGGGCCGAGATCAGCTACGTCGCGTCGACCGATGGAATACGAACGAACCTTGAAGGTCTGCTCGCCGCGATTGACGAGCGGACCGCGCTCGTGCCGGTGTCACTGGTGCTGTTCAAGAGCGCGTTTATCGAAAATGCGGCGACGATCATCGAGCGAGCGCACCGGGTCGGCGCCCGGGTGGTTCTCGATATCTATCAGGCGGCCGGGGCGGTGCCGGTGAAGCTGGAGGCGCTTGGAGTGGACTTTGCCGTCGGCGGATCCGTGAAGTGGCTGTGTGGCGGGCCCGGGGCCGGCTACCTGTACGTCCGTCCCGATCTTGCCGCCGACCTTCGGCCCGGGATTGCCGGATGGGCGGCGCATGCTCGCCCGTTTCAATTTGAGACCGGCGCGATCGCCTACGCGGATGCTCCTGAGCGATTTCAGAGCGGCACACCGAACGTGCCCGCGTTGTATTCATGCCGTGCGGGATACGAGATCGTTCAGGAAATCGGCGTCGAGGCCATTCGCGCGAAGTCGCTGCGGTTGACGCGGCGCCTCATGGAACTCGCCGCAACCGCGGGCTTTCGAATCAACACACCCGATGCCGATCATGAGCGTGGCGGGAGCGTCATCGTCGATGTACCCGACGGTGCGGCCGTGACGGAGGAACTAATCAGACGCGGGGTGATCGTGGACTATCGGCCCGGCGCCGGGATCCGCATGGCCCCGCATTTCTACAACACGATTGAGGAAATCGACCACGCGATGCACGAACTTTCCGACATCGTCGGATCCCGGATCCCGGACACGGACAACGGATCCCGAACGCGTTCCTGATTCAACGCACTGCGACGCTCGTGCGAAGATGACGTGTACGATTATTGAACCTTTGACGTTTGTACTCTGTAAGGGTGGTCCATGTTGAGCCACCGTCGGGCCGGTTCGCTTGGACCTTGGTGCGGTTTCGCTGCATAATTGCACTCTCCCCGGAGGTTCATGGGCTGTCCCCGCTGCGGCAGTGTACGAGTTTCGGCGTCGGGCCGTTGCGCCCAGTGCGGAGCCTTCGACTCTTCGTCGGTCACTGTAATGACGCCCGCGACGGGCGCGCCGCCTGCTCCCTATCCCTCGTCAGCTGAGACAGTTCTGGTGGATGCGCGTTCGAACACGCCACCACTTGCCGGCCGATCTCCAGGCCGCGAAGGTCCGCTGAGCGCTGGGCAGGCCTTCGGCCCGCGATATCACATCATTCGGCCACTCGGCGCCGGCGGGATGGGTGTCGTCTATCAGGCCTGGGATGAGGAGCTTGGTGTCGCCGTTGCCCTGAAGGTCATCCGGCCCGAAGTTCTGCTCGATCCTGGCTCAGCCGGAGAGGTTGAGCGGCGGTTCAAGCGAGAACTCGTTCTGGCCCGGCAGGTGACTCACAAGCATGTCGTCCGAATCCACGATCTCGGTGAGCTCGACGGCATCAAGTACCTCACGATGCCGTTCGTCGAGGGGGAGAATCTCGCCGATCTCCTGAGGCAGGAAGGCAAGATTCCCGTTCCGCAGGCGATTGCGATCGCCAAACAGGTGGCGTCCGGGCTCTCGGCCGCTCATGAAGTTGGCGTTGTCCATCGCGATCTGAAGCCCGAGAACATCATGATTGCCGCCGACGGCGGGGCGCTGATCATGGATTTCGGGATCTCGAGGTCCGTCAGCCACACGGGAACCGCGACGGCGCTTGGCGCGGTGATGGGGACGCTGGAGTACATGGCGCCTGAGCAGGCCCAGGGCCAGGCCGTGGACCATCGAGCGGACATCTATTCGTTCGGCCTCGTCCTCTACGACATGTTGACTGGTCGTCAGCGGATCGCGCGCCGCGACAACGCGATGTCCGAGATGATGAGCCGCATGCAGCACGCGCCGCCATCGATCCGGACGCTCGACGGCCACCTGCCGGACACGCTGGACCACATCGTCGCCAAGTGCCTCCAAACCGATTCCAAAGCGCGCTACCAGACAACCGCGGAACTTGTTGCTGACCTGGAGGCGCTGGCTCCTGACGGTCATCGCGTCGCCCCGGCGCACCCGGTGACCGCCTCGCGAAGCACCGTTTTCGCGATTGCCGCGATCGTGCTCGCCGTCATCGCCACCGGCGGGTGGTGGATCTGGCACACGCGGAACCGCGCGGCGCTGCCTGCCGTCGCGCAGGCGCCTGTGTCGGTCCTGATCGCGAATTTCGACAACAACGCAAACGAGCCGCTGTTCGACGGATTGATCGAGCAGGCGCTCGGGGTCGGCATTGAAGGCGCGTCATTCGTCACGACATACTCACGCCGGGAAGCCGAGCGGAAACTGGCACAAATCAAAGGTGAGCAATCTGGCGCGCGGCTGGACGAGGCGAACGCGCAGCTGGTCGCGACGCGTGAGGGAATCAACCGCGTCTTGAGTGGCTCAATTGCGGCAAACGGATCGAAGTATGACTTGACCCTCAAGATCCTCGATCCAACGAGCGGCAAGGCCACGTTCACGTGGCCCACGCAAGCCAGCGACAAGAACGACGTGCTGACGGCCGTCGGGCGGATGTCCGCGAAGGTCCGCCGCGAACTTGGCGACAAATCGGCGAACGCGGATCAGATCAAGGATGCCGAGACGTTTACCGCGGGATCGGTTGAAGCCGCGCATGAGTATGTGCAGGCGCAGGAGTTTCAGGCAGCCGGAAAGTACCCGGAAGCACTGGACAGCTACAAGAAAGCCCTCGCGCTGGATCCAAAACTCGGCCGAGCGTACGGCGGCCTCGGGGCCGTCTCGAACAGCATGCAGAACCGCGACGCCGCGATCGGATACTACAAACAGGCGCTCGGCCTGATCGATCGGATGACCGATCGCGAAAAGTTCCGGACTCGGGGTGGCTACTACGCGGCGATCGGCGATAACACCAAGGCTCGTGAGCAGTACGAAGCGCTCGTCAAGCAGTTCCCGGCCGACAGCAACGCCTGGTCGAATCTGGCGGTCGTGAGTTCGAACCTTCGTGATATGCCGCACGCGCTGGAACTCGGGCGCAAGGCGTCGGCCATGTCTCCAAACAATGTGCTGCGCCGTAACAACGTCGCACTGTTCGCCATGTATTCGGGCGATTTCGAGACTGCCGAGAAACAGGCGAACGAAGTCCTGGTGCTTCAAAAGGACTACGTCAAGGCGTTCTATGTGATTGCGATGGCACAACTGGCCACCGGTCGTCCGTCCGACGCAGAGGCGACCTGGCAGCGTCTGCAGATGGTGTCCGACACCGGACGCGATCTCGCGGCGCAGGGGCGCGCCGATATGGCCATGTACCAAGGACGACTGAGCGAGGCGTCAAAAATCCTGCAAGAGGCGCTCGCGAAGGTCCCAGAAAAGCGGTCGTCCGGCACGACGGCACGTCTGACCGCAACGCTCGCCGAGGTGAATCAACTCCAGGGACGGGACGCCGACGCGGTCAGGCTTGCGGAGGCCGCGCTGAAACTCAGCAATCAACCGATCATTGCTCTGTTTGCCGGGCGCGTCCTGATCGCTGCTGGAAAGCCCGAACGTGGCGATGCGCTGGCGAGCGAGCTGGATCAGAAACTCGATCAGGAATCGCAGCTGTTCGCAAAGCTGCTGGCGGGCGAAGCGGCCCTCAAGCGAGGGACTGCTCGCCCTGCGGTAGACAATTTCAACGCCGCTCAAAAAATTCTCGACACGTGGTTGGGGCGCGACGGGCTGGGTCGCGCGTACCTGAAGGCGGACGTCTTCCCCGACGCGCAAACTGAGTTTGATGCGTGCCTGAGTCGAAAAGGGGAGGCGACAACAGTCCTGCTCGACGATATTCCGACCTACCGTTTCCTGGCGATAACCCGCTACTACCAGGCGGTTGCGCAGGAAGGACAGGGCAGCAAGGCCGCTGCGGCAGACTCGTACAAGGAATTCCTGACTATAAAAGGTAAGGGCGACGAGCAAGGACTCGTGGCCGATGCCCGTCGCCGGTTGGCGTTACTGACTTCCCACTGAGCATGCGGCTTCGTCAGGGAAGGCCTGGTCCTGCTGGCCCCACCGTGTAGAAGTCCTGAGTCGTGTTATTGCTCTCGCTCGTCTCCGGAACAGCCTGGAAGTAGTCCGCAGTCGCGGTGTTGATGTAGGCCTGAGCCGTCAGCGCCGCCTGTCGAATCACTGTAAACGTCTCTCCAGGCGCCAGTGCAGGAACATCGACCAGCGTTCCTTGAACAATCACCGGCGTCTCGCCGCCGATCGTGAACAGCAGGGTGGACGGCGGGGCAGTTGCGGCGCCGACGTTCTTGACGACGGCGGTGAACGTGATCAGGGTCGCGGTTGTCGGAGAAGGCGGCGAATGTGTCAACGACTGAACGACGAGGTCTACCGGCGCGAACGGGTTCACCTCGTACTCGACGATGTAGCCCTGGTTCAACGCGCCGGGGGAGTCGGTGTTGTCGTTCCATAGCGTCGACGCAAAGATCTCGACGTAGTCCTCGTTGGTCGTCACTCCCGGGACGCCGTTGCTGGGCTCGCCCTGGTTCCAGTTGGTAAACGTGACCGGCTCGCCGGTGATCCACTGGAACGTGCCTTCCGTGACTTCATCCGTCAGCCCGATCCATCCGCGCAGATCCTGAGTCGCTCCCCGGAACGAGCCCACGAGGGCGTTCTCGAAGGCGCTGGTTATGGTGACGAGATGCCCGGGCAGTCCGCGGAAGGTTCGAGCCGCCGCGGCCGCGCGGGCGTTTGTCCACGTCCCCGGGACTTCCACGTACTCGTAGACATGCCCGTTGCCGCCATCGGATGGCGCAGAGAACTTGAAGCCCGGCGGCACGGCCATCTGGCAGTTGGAGAATTGTGAGGTCTCTCCAAGAATTCCAGGATTGCCGATTTGATCGCCGGTCGTGATTAATGCGGTCACGATCTGACCTGGCGCGACCGCCCCACCGAATCCGCCGCTCGTGAACAGCGACGGACCCTCGATTGCGCCAGTGACGCCGAACGCGCCGAACCACTGGGCGCCTTCGCCGAACCCGCTCGGATCGCACGTGTCGCTGACGTACAGGTCGATCGTGTAGGGCGCGCCTGGCGCACCGAAGAACGAGCCGTCGACGATCGCGACGCCATTGTTCACCGTGACGCGGGTCAGCGTGGGTCCATTGTTGAGGACCTCACCACCGCTGATCCCGAGTCCGCCGTTCGCATCGATGCGATTGATGCGGAACTCCTGCTGACCGGACTGCACGTTGATGCCCATGCCGGTGTTGAACTTGATGGTGTTCGGGGCAACCCGGCTGTCCTCGATGCCGCTGATGATGTTGGCGGTGGCGCTGCTGTCGATCAGGATGCCATCTCCATGGTTGGGGAGCGGAGCGAGGCCGGTCATATCCGTTCCAATCACATTGCCGCGGATCAAGTTGTTGTCCGCGCCGGCGTGGAAGATCTCGATGCCCGGGCCTGCGACCGTCGCTGAGATGACGTTTCGAGTGGAGGCGAGCGGTCCTCCGACAATCGTGTTCGGCGCGCCATCGATGCTGATGCCATGCTGATCATTGCCGAGTGCACCGGTTCCAGCCACGTTGGTGCCGATCAAATTGCCCTGAATGATGTTGCCGCTGCCATCAGCAGGAGTGCCGGTATCGTTTCCGCCACCGCAGAAGGACGCCTCTGCGCAGATCGCGATCCCGGCAAAGCCAAGGTTGCCCGATATCAGATTCCCCGTCACCGAGTTGTTCCCGGACCTTCGGATGTAGATGCCGCTGGCGTTGTTCCCGAGCGCGGCATTGCCGGATGCCGTGGTGCCGACGTAGTTGCCCCGGATCAGGTTGCCGGTTGAAAGCACCCCGTCAATCCGGATGCCTTCACCCTGGTTGCCGGAGACGACGTTCTTCGTCGCCGGCTGCAAACCGCCCACCGAGTTGTTCGCGCCAATGATCTGGATTCCGTTACCACCGTTTCCGCGATCGAGCGTTCCAGTCGGGTCAGTGCCGATGAAGTTGCTGACGACGACGTTGCCATTGCCCCTCAGCGTCAAACCATTTCCGGCAAAGCGGTTGATCGCGAGTCCGACGACGGTGCTGCCACCGTTGAGGATCAGTCCATCCGCGAAGCATTCACCGCAAGCTGCCGATACGCCGTTCAGCTCGATGAGCGGCGATCCCGCGTAACCCGGCTGCGTCGTGCCATCGATGAAGGCTGGCTCGGTGAGCGCAGGGAGGATTGAGAGTGGCGTGATCGTGTGCACGCCGTCACCAGGAATCTTGAACGAAATCGTATCGGTGAAGCCGGCGTGTGCGTTCGCGTTGATGATCGCCTGACGCAGCGAGCCTGGGCCGCCGTCGTTCGTATTCGTCACGACCATGGTGAACGGCACCTCGGTCGGGGTCGAGGGGAATGTCTCGGACGGCGGTGTATTCACGCCGGTATTCGACGAGAGTGACGTGACCGTCACGATCACCTGGTTCGTGACGACCGGGCACGCGGGCGACAGCAGCGGACAGAACGGCTGGATGCCGTCGTTCGGCGGCGCACCCGGCCCGGTCAACACGTCTTTGTCCCACGCGCGCAGCGTCAGCTTGATGTGCTGACCTGGCCCGACCAGGACCGTCGTGTTGGTCGAGGATGGATCGAGCGGATTTGGAGGCGCGCCCGGATTGAGATCGTTCGGGTTCAGGTTCACGTTGAACAGGATCTGATTGGTGCCCGCTTCCTTCAGTTCACACCCAACCGCGGTCGGTGTCTTGTAGACATTCCGGCCAATCAGCTGGAACAGGTACGGGCTCTTGTCCCCATTGACCGCGAACTTGACCTGGTAGCTGGTTGCGGTGTTGCCGTCGTTCTTGAGATCGACGGAGTAATCGGACACCGCCCCGTTCTCGATGTCGGCATTTTCGATGTCCGCGTTCTCAATGTCGGCGTTCTCGATGTCTGCGTTCTCGATATCGGCGTTTTCGATGTCTGCGTTTTCGATGTCGGCGTTCTCGATATCGGCGTTTTCGATGTCTGCGTTTTCGATGTCGGCGTTCTCGATATCCGCATTCTCGATGTCGGCATTCTCGATGTCGGCGTTGTGAATCTCGTTGTTCTCGATGTCCGCGTTTTCGATGTCCGCGTTTTCGATGTCCGCGTTCTCAATATCCGCGTTCTGACTGTCGAGGTTCAGGATCGTCGAGCCGGTCAGCGGCTGCGCCGACTGCTCTGTGACATTCACCCGAATCTGCGGGAATTTCACCGAAGAGACAACGTAGACCGTGCGTGCGGTGCCGGAATTCGCCGGGATCTCGACGTTGATTGAGGTCAGCGGCGGCGGTAACACCGCGGGAATCGGCGAGGCAACCTGGACGAAGCTTGCCGTTCCGGTCGTCGGCGCATCTGGCGGCTGGTTGGCAATGACGACGGTGAAGGTGCGCTTCTGATTCGTCCGATTCTGAATCAGGATCGGAAACGCGCGTTGAATACGGCCATGTGAATTGACCGACGGTTTGGAGTTCGTCGGAGCGGCGACGAATACGCCCGGCGTAATCCGTGCCGAGTAGACGTTTGCGTTGCGGGTCTTCGTCGGCGGATTCGGTCCCGCGGCGGTGCACGCGGCGGTCCCCGGCGCGACGTAGTTCACCGTCGCGCCCTCTTCTGCATCGTTTCCCGAATCCGGTTCGGGCTGGGCGTCACCGACCTTCGCATCGCGATTGTCGGTCCAGAATGCATAGAACGTTTGAGCGGCGGTCGTCAAAAGCGCCGCATTCGACCCGTCATTGGGGACCCAGGTCGTCGTCGTGGTTTGGGCGCTTGCGAGTTGATTCGCCTGTTGTTGCGTGAGAAACCCCAGGCCAGCCACATCGATGAAGTCACCAATGAACGGCCGGGTGCCGCCTGCATAGAGTTTCAGGTTCGGCCGGTTCCACTGGAGCTGCTTCGGTGGCAGCAGCGGATTTGTTTCGTTCGTGTAATCGCCCGTGAGGTACCGAGAAATGCGGGGAACGGTGGGCGCGGGCCGTTCGTCCTGAAGGATGCCGTACAACGTCCAGTTCAACGCGCCATTCTGTTGGAGCGAGGCCTGCGCGCCGCGAACGTCCATCGTGTGGCGAATCGGGTATATCTCTTTGATGAAGGGCTGGAAAAGCCCGTATCCCTCTGTGGCGGACACGTCATCGTGAAAGTCCAGCCAGACCACATTCAGTTTGCCGGCGGTCGCACTCATCGCCGGCATGATCTGGTGCCCGGTCGCGGTCGGATCGTTGTCGACCGCGAGCGGTGCGGTCCACGTGAGGCCATCCAGTGTCGTCAGAACGACGATTCGAGACTGATTCGCGTCCGCGTACCCGCGGACGGCTAATGCCACATACAACCTTCCCCACCGGTCGGTTGCCGTCGCGGGAAAGGCATTCGTTCGGAAGGTCTTGCTCGAAGTACCCTGATCGAAAGGCATGAACGATTGCGGCATGGGTACGGGCGTGCCCTTGGTAAAGCTCTTTCCGCCATCAACCGATTTCGCCACGAGAATCTGATTGATGTCACCCTTCGGTGTCGTGAACTGCCGCCACACGACGTAAATGGCGCCATTCGGCGCGACGGCAATGCTCGCGCCCTGAGTGACGGCGTAGCCTTCGCTCAACTTCGTCGCCGGACCATCGAGTGACGCGCCGCAGTTGCTCGACCGCGCGTAATACACCTTCGTCCGAATCACCTGATCGCTGTTGCCGACGAACACGGTCCAGGCCATGTGGACAACGCTCGCGGGGATCACTTTTCCAGCGACCGTGCAGGTGCCGGTGCCCTGCGTGACCCACAAGATCGGTTTATCGATGTACTGTCCCGCGGAACCGGTGTCCCACGTCCTGGTGTCGACGTAGGTGATGGCCGTCTCCGGTTTTGTCACCGCCTCGGTCGTGTTTCGATCGAGGAAGCGAGCGACCGCCACCTTGCCGACGTTCGATCCGCGATTGAAGGCGATGAAGCTGTAGGCGAAGAATCCGCCGGCTCCGGCGCGCACGGTTGGATCGGCCGCAGTCGTCAGTCCATACACGGGAGAGGCTTTGCCCACGGCGCTGGTGTCCTGGAGATAGCCGGGCACGAGCGTGCTGTACCACGTCTGTCCGCAATCAATCGACGTGTACCAACCGACCCACGCGTCTCCGTTTTCCTTGTCGGCAGGCAGGCCGGGCACGTTCACCGCGCGATAGTCGTTCGCGCCAGCCAGCAACCGGCACGGGTTCACCGTCGACACGGCACCGGACGGTTCATTCTGCTTCTGCAGCCATGGATCGCCGCCAGGAAACTTCTTGCCCGTGACCATGTTCACGTTCTGCCCGGGAATCTGCGCGATGCCGGTCATCGACGAGAACAAACAGATCGCGAGCAGCAAGAGTTTGCGCATGAGGTGCTCCTTCAAAACCGCGGGGACACGCGCGAAGGCGCACGAAACCGGAGCCGCGCGCGGGTGCAGCGACCAGCGCTTTGGCCGATACGGCGGAAAGCCATCGAACTTCCTCCGAATTCGTGACGTGTGGGGCTGCGCTGAGACCGGCGATTATATGGAAGATTGCGGAAGAGGGGACGAATTTCTTGCGATTGACCGCTTACATTTCTGCATTCACCAGCGCAATACGATTAGTCTGCCTGTCAGCGGATTAGTATGCGGCCCGTCCACTGATTGCCCGCTTGCGTCGTCGGCGGAGGATTCTCGTGATCGTGAAAGCCGCAGGTCTTCGGCGTCACGAGATTGCCCGTCTCGCGACTGTCATTCTGGTTCAACACGCCAACCGAATTGATCTCCGGGCAGTCGGTGTGATCGGGATGCGGATCGGAGGTCATGTCGTGCTGGCGCGTATCGTGGTTCACGAATGCGACGCGCGTGCCGATCGGCACCGTGAGCTCTTTGGGACTGACGCCGCTCGAGCTCAACGTGAAGGTGTAGGGATTGCTCGGAGTCGGCGATGGAGCGGGTGAAGGATTGCTCCCGCCGCCACACGACACCACGAGCAGACAGAGGAGCAGAAGAAGGATCGCCACCGCCGAAGATTATCAGGCGTGGCGGCATCAATGGCAATTGAGGAGGCGAGAGAACGTCCCTCCTCGTCCAGACCGCAGCCCACGATCACTGAACGACGATATGGCCCAGCAATCCCGGGTTCGTCGAGTCGTTGTGATCGTGATACCCGCAGGTCCCGCTATTGGCAAAACCAAACGTGGTCTTCGATTGGCCCGGCTGCAGCAGGCCGACGTTCGCGATCGAAGGGCACGCCGTGTGCGCGGGATGCGGATCGGATTCCATGTCGTGCGGCACGGTGCTGTTGTTCGTGAACGTCACACTCTGATTGACCGCAACATTCACCGTGGAAGGACTGACCGCGCCATTCGCGCCAATTGTGATCGTTGCGCCGACCGCGCCGACCGAACCGGTTGAGCGAACGACGACCGAGCCCCCGCCGCTCGAAGGGCTCGACGGAGAACTGCCGCCGCACGCCGCCGCCATCACCACCATGCCACTCACGCAGGTCATCTGTGCCACGAGAATTCGTTTACCCCAGGTCACCGTATACCCTCCAAACGCCGCAGTAGTCTCAGAAGAATTTTCGCGCGATATTGAATCCGATGTACCAGTTGTCGTAGTTGAACGCGCCGCGCGAGATCTGCCCGAGCGTCGTTCCGAAACCGTTCGAGAAGTTGATCTGGAACAGGTGTCCGCCGGCGCGGCCCTCAAGACCGAAACTCATCTGCGTCTTACCTGGATCGAACCAGGCGACTCGCGGCGTCATCTCGCCTACGAGATACATCGATGGCCGCACGCGCAGCCGCGCCCCGAGTCCAACCATGAGCGTGTTGTTGTTGGCGCCGACGTCCTCGAACGGATTTGAGTTGATGACGAAGATCGGTTCACCGTACAGCGCGAGGCGCTTCGCCACATTGCGAGACACGAGCACGCCGAGTGCACTCTGAAAGTGCTCGGACAGATTGTTCTCGCCCTCGAGAGTCGCCATGATGTCCATGCCGACGGGCGCGCCATCCCGTTCGGTGAGCAGCGAGTGCTGGCCGAAGACCTGGATATCTCGATCGCTCGTGCGATGGACGCCGATCTGCGTGCCTCGCGCAAGGCCATAGCGCAGTTCGAGCCCAATCTGCGCCGCAGAGTCGAACGCGAAGAAGTCGTCCGCCAGGTCGCCGAAATCTCCTTCTCCGAGGGGCCGCGTGAATCGGTGCGTCACGCGGAACGCGAGCTTGTGGACCGGCATCCTCAGCGTTGTCGGCAGGGCGGCGAGGTTGAAATCAGGCTGAAGCGGGTCGACACGGGCGTCCGGATCCGACTGGTCGGGCTGATCCGGGGGAGGCGTCTGGGTGGCAGCGGCCGGGCTCTGCGCGAATGCGAACGCAGGCACACACACGCACACCAACATCAAAACGAGGACTCGAAAACGCGTCATCAACCGAACTCCATCGCAAAGGGGATGCCGCAAAAAACGTCAGAACTCCATCTAAAACGGTCACTTAGCGCCACTCTGATTACCCGAGGCGTAAGCCGTTACTTGATGCGTAATCGAGCTTCCAGCTTCTAGCTCCCAGCTCAGTTTTCTGCGGGCTGGAAGCGGGAAGCGGGAAGCTTTCATTCCACCCGATGTTTCGCCAGGTAATAGCTTAGTGCGCGCTGGCTTATTCCCATGACCTCGGCGGCGTCCTTTTTCACGCCCCCTGAGCTGCTGAGCGCGCGGCGCACCGTTTCGCGTTCCGCCCAGTCGAGGTTCTGACGCAGATTTAGCGACGGCAGGCTGGCGGGTGCCGTGGTTGGCATGCCGAGGATTCGCACCACGTCGGCTCCGATGATCGGCGATGGCGACAGCACCACCGCGCGCTCGACTGTGTTCTCGAGCTCGCGCACGTTGCCGGGCCAGTCTGCCGCCTGCAGGGCTTCGAGCACGCCAGGCTCGATGCCGTCGATTCGTTTGCCCGCGCGTTGCGCATGCTTGGCAATGAAATGATCGACGAGCACGGCGACATCTTCGCGGCGTTCACGAAGCGGAGGGATGTGGACCGGGATGACGTTGAGCCGGTAGTACAGATCTTCCTGGAATCTGCCATCGCCGACCATCTGACGAAGATCGCGATTCGTGGCTGCGATCACCCGGACGTCGACGCGTTGCGTGCGTTCTGACCCGAGCGCTTCGAATTCCCGCTCCTGCAGCACCCGAAGGAGCTTGGCTTGCAGCGCCGGGCTCATCGTGCCGATCTCGTCGAGGAAGATCGTGCCGCCGTCAGCGAGCGCGAACTTTCCCTTTTTGTTCGTGGTCGCGCCGGTAAACGCGCCGCGCACGTGACCGAAGAGCTCCGACTCGAGCAGCGTTTCAGGAATCGCGGCGCAGTTCACCTTGATCAGCGGCATGTCTCGCTGCGCGCTGTGAAAATGAATGGCGCGCGCCACCATCTCCTTGCCGGTACCGGTCTCTCCGGTAATCAGGATCGTGCTCTTCGATTTGGCGACGACCTGCGCGGTGTTGATCACTTCCTGCATCCGCCGGCTCCGGCCGACGATGCCGTAGTGATTGAATTCGGCGTCGCGCTCGCTGATTAGATACCGGTGTTCGGTGCTGAGGCGTTGATGTTCGAGCGCGCGGTTGACCACGACCAGCAGCTCGTCGACCTCGAATGGTTTCTGGAGGTAGTCGAGGGCGCCCAGCTTCATGGCTTCGATCGCGCTCTCAACCGTCGCGTGCGCGGTCATCATCAGAATCTGCGGCCGATCGCCTTCAGCCGTGGTCGCCACGAGCTCTCGGATGAGATCGGTGCCGGTGAGATCGGGCATCAGATTGTCGACGACCAGAACGTCGAACAACCGCTGGCCGAGGAGCCGCTGCGCCTCGCGGGGACTTCCGGTGGCCACCACTTCGTGGCCCTCGGCCCGCAGCGCGGAGGCAAGTGCGTTAAGAATTTTGGCTTCGTCGTCTACGAGAAGGATCGATCCGCTCATCAGCTTTTCAAAGTCAAAGGTTCTACTAGGTTCTACTAGGTTCTGCAGGGTTCTACAAGGTTCGTTCAGGGTTCTACCAGGTTCTACGACGCGAGTGGCAGTTCAATCCGAACATCAGTTCCGTGGCCGGGACGACTCGAGACCGTAATCGTTCCGCCGAGTCCTTCGATGATACGTCGGGAGATTGCGAGACCCAGGCCTGTCCCCGTTCGCCGCGTCGTGAAGAACGGATCGAAGACGCGCGCGAGATCTTCGGCCTCGATCCCGACGCCCCGATCGCGGACGTCGATGCCGACCCGGCCGCCCGATGTTTCCCGCGTGATGACCTGGATCGCCCGCTCGGACCGTTCCTGCCGATCGGTTCGCGCGAGGACCGCATGCCGGGCGTTGGTCAGAATGTTGACGAGCGCCAGCCGGACGCGTTCGCCGTCGGTCACGATCGATCCGAGGTCTCGGTCGAGATCCATGTGCACCGCGACACCCGGTTCTTCGCTGCCGACGGCCCGCACCGCGTCTTCGCAGAGCGCATTGACGTCCACCGGCCCGCAGTCGAATTTGATCGGCCGCGCAAAGTCCAGGACCTCGGCGACGATGCGGTTGAGGCGCGTGACTTCCTCGTCGATGTCGGCGACCGCCGATTGCACTTCTGGAGGATGGCCGAGGCTCTTCTTGAGCGTCCTGAGCGCGGTGCGGATGATCATCAGCGGATTGCGAATCTCGTGCGCGACGACGGTGGAAAGCCGCCCGAGCGACGACAGCCGCTCGCGCTGTGCCGCTTCGCGCTGAAAGCGGACGATCGAGTCGGTCATGGCATTGAACGTGTTGGCCAGCAGCCTCGCATCTTCATCTTCCCAGCGCGTCGTGGGTGAGAGTGCGATCTTCCTGGTGAGATCGCCGGTCGCCGCCATCTCGCGCATCGTGTCGGTGATCGCCGCCAGCGGCCGGGTCACGGTTCGTGCGACGCCGTAACTGACGAGCGTCGCGGCGAGCACGGCGAGAAAGGCCGTGACGGCGAGCTCCCGGTGGATCGCATTGAGGAACTGCAGACGCTCGGTACGAGACCGGAGGATCAGCGCGCTGGTCGTCGGGCCTCCCGCCGGCGACATGTTGGCGGCGGTGTCCTGCAATTGGAGCGCGCGGCTGAGCGCGACGTACTCGGCGTCGCCGAGGTGAATGACGTGAATCCCAGGGCTGCCGACCAACGTCTGCAGCTGCTCGTTGTAACCGGCTGGTAGCGTCGAGGCCTCCACCCGGCCATTGACCGCGAAGGCGATGTCACTATTCGTCAGCCGTTTGAACGTGCCGGCCGTCTGTTCGTCGAGGGCAAAACCCACGCTCACTGTGCCCATGAACTCGGCGTTGGTAAAGCTCGGCACCGTCACAACCTGAATGACACCCCCGGCGTGGGGCCAGAGGGACAGCGTCTCCTCGCCGTGCTTCGCCCTCGAGACCGCGTTTCGGAGCACGTCGACGGGATATTCGGGGTGCAGCCGTCCCGCCGCGCCGAGCAGCTGTGCTGAGGGGTCGGTCACGAGCAGCAAATCGCAGCCGATCTGTCGTTGATATCGCTCGGCAATTGGTTCGACGGTGGGCTGATCGCGCTCGGCCATGGCCGCCTTCATGTTCGAGAGGTCGGCGACCAGCCGCCCTTCGCGCGCGTAGTGCTCGAACAACGTCGTTCGATACTCCTCGAGCAGCGTTCCCGCTTCCTCGATGCCGCGGCGAAGCTCGTTCTCCGCCTGGGTGGAAACAGCGACGTTGACGCGGTAGACGGCCACGCCAATCGCGACGACCGTCAGCAGCGCGCTGGCGAAGAAGATCCGGTTGGTGAGGGACGAAAAGATATTCATCGCCGGCCGAGCGCGAAATTCACTTCGACTTCGCCCCCTGCATCCGGCACCACCACGCGTCGCGACTCGAGCGGCGCGGACTCATTCCAGGCCACCACGGTGTAGGTTCCGGGCGGCACATTCTCGAGGCGATACACGCCATCCGGGTCGGACACGGAGAAGTAGCGGTGCGCGAACACCAGGATGAATGCGCTCATGTGCGAGTGAATGTCGCAGAACACCCGGACGATTCCCGGTCGATCGAAACGCACCGACTTCGATCGCCCGACCGCGTATCTGCCAAGGTCGAACGTCTTCGTTTTCGAGAGCGAAAACACGTTGTGGTAGGTGTGATCGTTGTTCGGAAAATCGACGATCGTCCCGGCGACGATGGCGAGGACGTGCGGGACGAACGTCTCGTCCTTTTGATCCATGCGCGGCCGGACGTCCTCACGGGTGTCGAACGCCGCTCGTGGCGCCGGGTCGAGGTAGACGACGCTTCGCCGGTCGGGTGGTTCGTGCGCCGAGGACATACCGAGTTCGGCGACGGTGACGCGCGGCCCGCCGTCCATCGATGGCTGCCGGACCTCGACGCGTCCGCGGATCGCTCCGCTGGCGCCTGCCAGCACGATCGGTCGCGGACTGATCGCGGCGATGGCGATCGCCGTGCCGGCAACGAGCGCGGCAAACGTCAGCGGGACGGATCGGGTAGCCATCAGAACCAGTACACCACTTGTCCCGAGAAGAATGTCCGGCTGCGATCGCGGCCTCCCTCGCGCCAGTTTCCCTGCACGACGCCGCGCACCACGAAGTTGCGCTGCAGGTAGTAACCCAGGCCTCCCTCGACACGCTTGACGGGGGCGTCCCATGGAATGCCATTGACGCCGATAGTGCTGCCTTGCAGCGTCGAGAACCCGAGATGGTCGACCCGCGCACCGAGGAACACGCGCGGTGTCACTCGATAACGGCCCTCAACCCACGCTCCCAGGGCGTCGAGCGTACGGGTGGTCGATGGCCGGAGTTCATAGCCATACCCCCAGCGACTCCAAATCAACTCGCTGCGGACGATCCAGTGATCGCGCGAATACTCCGCGTCCGCGCCGAATGCCTCCTGCGCGGGTTTCGAAGTAGGCGCGACGAGGTCGGAGAGCCACGCCCCTCGCGCGGCTGACGCGCCAAGAATCAATCCAATCGCGGGAGTGACGGCGACCCGTCCGGCGAACTGCTTTCCGCCGTTGTCGTCGACGACGCGCGGACTCGACAGTGTACCGTTGGTCACCGATCCGGACACCTCGACGACGGCGGTGTGCCAGCTCGCTTCGACGCCGGTGTCCCATTGAAACCCGCTCATGAGCGGGATGCCTGGGCCAGGCGCCTGCGATCCAATCGGGTAATTCGTCCGCCACCCGCGCGCGCGCATTCTCAACACGTCGTCGGCGGTGGCGGGGATGGCATCGGTTCTCAGCGACGTCAAATACTGATAAGCGAGCGGATAACCGATGACCGGATTGCCAGTCTCATAGAGGCGTCGCCCGAAGGAGCCAAACGCCGGCGGGATTCTGCCGGCCTGGATGTCGAACCCGTGATCGCGCCACGGATGGAGTCGCACGTAGGCGGCGTAGACCTTGGGCGGATCGAGATCCTCGGATCGAACCTCGCCCACGAGCGCGAGCCAGTTGACCGGATGGTAGACGCCCGAGACGCCGAACCGAACCATTCGGAGCGCGTTGTGTTCGTAGTCGGTGTAGTTGAAGAAGGCGATGTCGTCAGCATTTCCGGCAGTGCCGATCATTTCGCCGCTGACCGCCACCTTGCCGTCGAACAGGCGGATGGGTCCTTCCGGCAGCGCCTGACCCCGAGCCGCAGCCGGCGCCGCATACAGCACGAGCAGCGCGAGCAGCGCACGACGCGGAAAAGATCCGTTCAACACGTGGAAACCCGGGAATCAGGCAAATTATAATCGTCCCAATGACCGAGACTCCCGATACTTCTCCCTTCTTCTCGCTTGCTCAGGCGTCGGCGCTCCTGCCGCAGGTCAAACATCTCACCGCGGATGCCGTGCGCCGCGCGGAAGCGCTGGCGGCACAGTTGCGCGGGTTTGCGGAAGATAATCCGGAACACTCTTCTCTCTCTCAGGCGCTGCGCGATGTCGTGAGTGGCTGGGCTGCCGAAGTTCAAGCGCTCGGCCTCCAGGCGAAGGGACTGTGGCTCGTCGACTTCGACAATGGAGAAGGGTACTACTGCTGGAGTTATCCGGAACCTGCCATCACTCATTACCACGGCTACGACGAAGGGTTCTCAGGGCGCATCAGCATTCAATAGGAGAAATCCGACCAGCGCGTGCCTTGATCAGCACCCCGCGCGCGATATATATCTAGAGATTCTAGGACGTGGAACGCGATTCCATATAGTGGAATAGGGTGCCTGATACGAAGGAAACGCAGAGCTCGTTGGAAAAGGCGCTGGATATCTGCGAAACGCTCGCCGGAGCGGAGCGCGGTCTGAGCGTGTCGGCGCTTGCACAACGGGTCCACCAGCCCGCGCCGACCGTCCACAGATTGCTCGCGGTTCTCAAGCGACGGGGGTTCGTGCGACAGGACGAGGACACCTCGCGATATAGCCTCACGCTGAAAATGCTCGACCTGAGTTTCCGCGTGTTGGGGCGTTCAGAGTTGCGGCTGCATGCGTATCCGGTGCTGCGGGATTACGTGCTGCGCACAGGCGTGCGAGCGTTTCTCGCGGTCCCGGCGCTCGGCGAAGTCACATATCTGTGGACGGCGGGTCCGGATGAGGTGGGTATGCACACGACGTACGGACGGGAGATGCCCGTCCACTGCGCGCTCTACGTCGACGACAGTGAGAAGCGCCGCTTGAGCTGTTTCAAGCTGCAGCAGCCTGGCGACGCGAACGACTCGGACCGAATCGCGGTTCGATTTGGCGCCGCCGCGCCGCAGGCGATGCAGCGGCTGGTCTGCACGTGCGCGCCCGTTCACGATTACACCGGGCGTCAGGTTGCACGGGTGGGCCTTTCGCTGCATGCGGTCGACGACCGCATGTTCGCGCACGATCAGACGGCGGTGGCGATGGACCTCGCGCGCCGCATTTCCGTGCGGCTTGGCTATCTGCCGGCGGCGTCGGTCGCCTGAGCACGTAAGGAGTTCGAGGGGAGAGAAGCTCCTCGGAGTGATTACTGGAGGGAGAGACAGACAGTGGCCTATATCATCTGTGAGCCGTGCATCGGCACGAAAGACAGCGCCTGCGTCGATGTGTGTCCCGTCGACTGCATCCACCCGCGAAAAGATGAACCGGACTTCGCGACGGCAGAGATGCTCTACATTCACCCCGACGAGTGCATCGATTGCGGCGCGTGCGTTCCCGCATGCCCGGTGGAAGCCATCTTCGCGCTCGACGAAACGCCGGAAAAGTGGAAGAGCTATATCCCGAAGAACGCGGAGTATTACCAAAAGTAGTTCCCTGTAGCCAGTTTCCAGTTTCCAGTGACAGTTCTCATTTCGGTACTGGAAACTGGCAACTCGAACCTTCTACTTGCACCCGGCCGTGTGCGGAATGATCTCTGGGTCGCCTGAACGCAGAGAATCGGTGCTGTACACGTACACGTGCCGCGAATGGACGGCCACCGCAGGCCGATCCACGAGCGTGACCGCCTTTTGGTTCGCAAACCGCTCGCGAAAATTTGGGATTTCCGATCCCTCGAGCACGAGGTAGGGACTCGGACCTTCTGATTTTAAATGGTCGATCGCGCGATCCAGCCACGCGCCATCGAGCAAGTCGACCCGCAGCGTTCTCAGGTGTCCGTACAAACGGATGCTGCCGCTGTGGAGTCCGGTAATCACCACCGTTTCGGGCGGCAAATCCCGTCCGAGGTATCGGCCGACGTCCGCATACTTCTGTTCGCCGTCCCCGATATCGAAAACCGCGTGCAGCCGCGTGTAGCCGATCGCATGCGAGAGGCTCAATGCGGTGAAGATTGCTGCCGTCATTCCTTGTACGCGCCAGCCAAATCGCCGGACGCCTTGCCAGATCGCGTCGATACTCAACACGAACATCGCCGGCATGGCTGGGATCACAAACCGGAGATACCACCAGTCGTCAAAAGGCCGGTAGAACAGATAACAGCCGAACACGGTGGCGATGTACGCGATGAGAATCCAGCGCAGGAACCGGCTCTCCGGCTTTGGTCCGGGCGGAATGGCCACCGCAAACAGGGATGCGAATACGTACGGCCCTTGCGATTCCCACAGCCACCGCGGGTAGCGATGGAGATTCGCCCACAGGTTCTGCCAGTGATAGATCGATGATGCCTCGCCGTATCCGGACGTCAGGAACGATCCGTAGAGATTGTGATTGACCCACGCGACCAGCACGACAAACGGGACGCATGCGAGTGCGAATGGCATGAGGCGCTGGGCCGGTCCACCGGTCTCGGCCGCCGCACGCCACGCCACCATGCCTCCAGGGAACACAGCCAATGGCGCGAGATTCGGTCGAATCAGGATCGCCATGCCGGCCGAGATCCCTGAGAGGACCGCGGCTGTGAACGACGATCGTTGCCACGCAAGTACCAGCGACAACATCCAGAATGCGGCCGCGGGCACATCGCTCATCGGCCACAGCGACATCATCAGGATTGTCGGGCTGGTGGCGGTCAGCAGTGCTGCAAGCGCTCCCGTCGCGCGTCCCGACACGTACGATCCGAGCACCGCGGTGAGGAGGATGAGCAGCGCGCTGCTGAGAGGGCTGACGACGAAAGGGCCGCAGCTGCCGCCGACTTTCAGGAACAGGGCCATTAGCAGCGGCAACCCGGGTGCATAGCTCGGCACCAGTGTGTGACGCTCGGCCGGACGGTATCCGAGCGGCGTGAAACTCCGGTCGGCGTTTGGCCACGGCACGGACGCCACGAAGTCCTGGTGGACGCGCAAGTCACCCGTCAGCCAGAGTCGCGCCTGGCTGACGTAGCCGTAGGAATCGGATCCACCGGCCGCCCGCGTTCCATAGCCGAAGCAGAAACCGAGAACGAGTGCGGCCGCCACCGGCGCAATCCACGGCAGAAGCCGCCGACCGCCGTCCGTTACTTGGCGTTCGACGGAGCCCTGTTGCCATACAGGCATCCGCCGATACGCGATGATCGCAAACAGCACCGAGAACAGGGCTGGCCGCAGGCCTCCGTGGCTCGACACCCGGAAG
>Ga0070684_100000156_pt1 | contig 46517 bp, 40 predicted proteins | sample KBSC723LmetaG_FD_65653 | JGI IMG/M metagenome (GOLD analysis project Ga0070684, IMG submission 65653) | Corn rhizosphere microbial communities from Kellogg Biological Station, Michigan, USA - KBS C7.2-3L metaG | ecosystem: Host-associated > Plants > Roots > Rhizosphere ...
AAAAAACTGGGCTGGGATCAATGCGCGGCTGTGGATAACGCGTTGCGGGTTGCCGGTAGCACCGTGCCCGGTTGCCGGTAAACTGCGTTCGCGACGTGTCGGGGCGCGACTATCGTAAAAGCAACGCTTTCCCCTCAGCACACCTGACACGTCGGCAGCGTGGTTCACCGGCAACCGGCCATCCTGCTACCGGCAACCCGCAACGCGTTATCCCAGAATGCCAGTAGACTCCGGCGCGCACGGCCAGTCCTACTGGTACAAGTCGCTCCGATCTGCGGCCGCCAGCTCCACCAAAAACCCGCCGATCCTCTCCGTCACGGCAGCAAGGAATTTCTCTCCCTTCTCGCGCGTCGCCGCAAAGGGATTGCCGGTGCCGGTGTCGTCAGTGACCTTGGTCCACTGGCGGGGCGCCCACGCCCAACCGTCGCGGAGTCCGGCAACCCGGAATTTTCTGGCCTTGCCGGCGCCCGCCTCCGACAGCGGCCTGATCAGATCGGGCTGCATCACCATCATCAGGCTCGTCTCCAGCTCGCCGGCGTGGTCGCCGGGCTCGTCGAAGAAATCGGCCGACTTCACGCAGCTCCACCAGTTGATGGAGCAGATGAACAGGTCGAGCTTCGGCTGAAGCTCGCGAATCATCTGCTTGAAATCGTTCCCGCCGTGGCTGTTCAGGATGAGCAGCTTTCTGATTCCGTAGCCGGCGAGCGCCGAAGCCAGATCGCTGAGCACCGCGAACTGCGTCGACGGATTCATGTTGAGGGTGAGCCGCAGATCCAGCTGGCCGGTATTCACACCGAACGGAACGGTCGGCAGCACGATTACCTTCGCTCCCTTCTTCCACGCGAGCTCGGCGGCGCGCTCGGCGACTGCGGCGCTCTCGTAATTGTCGGTCGCGTAAGGGAGATGAAAATTGTGCGGCTCGGTGGCTCCCCAGGGGAGGATCGCCACCTCGAAGGCGGTTTCCTTCACCGACTTCCAGTTGGTTTCGGCGAGAATGTATGGACGTGAAGGCATCAATGATGGTAGCAACGTTCGGTGGCTCCGCACCAGAGTGCGTCACGTAGTCAGGGCGTCGGGAAAATCCTGCTTGCGTGATCGCCCGTCGACGCGAACATTGCCGCATCGCGCACAATTTCGTGGCCCGCCGGAGGACCGCCAATGTCTCGCATCCGTCCCTCGCTGTCGATAGCCGCCGCACTGTTTGCCCTCGCATCGATCACGGCTTGCTTCGGCGGGGAGGGCCGGATGATGCGGAACGGTGACGATGTCGTAATGGCGGGTGGCTCGCCCTTCATTCGGGCTTTGGACAGCGTCCCGGGTGACGCGATCCTCTTTGGGGGCGATGCAACCTTCGAGGGAACCGCGGGCGGCGACTACCTCGGCGCAGGTGGAAACCAGAAGATCGGCGGCCACATTCACGGATCGGTGCGCTCCGCCGGCGGAGAGATTCACGTCATGGGCGCGGTCGACCGCAACGCGACGATCGCCGGCGGCAATGTCAGTCTGGATTCGGCTGGAATAATCGGTGGAAACGCGTACATCACCGGCGGAAATGTCACCGTCGCCGGGTCAGTGCGCGGAAGCCTGCTGGCGTCCGGTGGCAACGTCACCATCAACGGGCCGGTTGGGCGCGACGTCGAGGTCGCTGCCGGCGGGCTCACTCTCGGTCCGCGCGCCCAGATTGCCGGCAGTCTTCGCTATCGCGTCGACAAGAGCAAAGTGAGGATCGACCCGGCCGCCAAGGTGACCGGGTCGATCACCGCCCTGCCGCCGAGAGAGACGGGCGGACTGCGCGGAGTGCTGTGGGTGCTGGGCTTTGTGATCGCGGGCATCATCGTCGTCGCGATCTTCCCCCGGTTCATGATGGAATCGGCCGAAACACTCTACCAGCGGCCGGTGCGCACGGGGCTGGCTGGCCTGGCGTGGGCGTGCCTCATTCCGCCGTTCGCAGTGTTGGCCGCAGTCACCTTCATCGGACTCCCACTCGCGATCGTCGCGATGGCGGCATGGTTCGCCATCGTCTTCATGGGCGACTTGCCCGTGGCTCTCTGGCTGGGAAAGAAGATCCTCGGCGCGCGCGCGAGACCTGGTCGCAGTGGCGCGATCTACAGTGCGCTGGTCGGAGGAGCGATAATCGCGATCGTCGGACTGATTCCCGTGCTAGGTCCGATCATCACCATCATTGTCGCGATCTTCGGTGCCGGTGCGATGGTGCTGCGTTTGAGATCGGCTCCGCCGAGGGCAGTGGCGGAGTACGCGATCTAGATGAGCTTTCCGATCCAGCCGCCGACGAAGTAACCGACCGCAGCGACCCCGACTCCGACGACGAACATGTCGAGCCCGGAGCGGAATGCACTTCGCCCCGTGAACACCGAGCGCGCGGCGCCGACGAGGAAGTGCGAGAGCATCGAGATCGTGAACGAGATCACGATGGCGGTCATTCCGTACCAGATCAGGAACGGAAACACCGGGATCGCGGCGCCGAACGCGGTCGCCAATCCCGTCAGCCATCCCTCGCGCAGCGGGGACATGTTGAGCTCGCCGATCTTGAGCTCTTCCTGAACCTGTTCCTTCAGCATCAGCTTGGGATCTGCCATGATCTGAGTCGCGAGTGAATGCGCTGATTCGCGATCCATTCCCTTCGCCTCGTAGATCACCGCCAGCTCGTCGCGCTCGATCTCCGGCATCAGCTCGACTTCGGTTTTCTCCATCGAGATCTCGTAGTCGTAGACCTCGCGCTCGCTCTTGCTGGCGAGATATCCGCTCGAGCCCATCGACAACGCATCGGCGATCAATCCGGCGACGCCGGCAACGAGCACGGCCTGGTGTGGATTCACTGCCGACGCGCCGATCACCCCTGCCACCAGACCGAAATTGGCGGTGAGGCCATCGTTGAATCCGTATACGACGTTGCGCAGGAATCCGCCGGACTCCGTCTTGTGCCACGGCTCGGCGCCCTTGCCGGCGAGCTCGCCGAGGGTAGTGGCGTGATCGGCGGACTCGCGCGCGAGCAGTAGCGCCTCGGCGCCGCCCGGCGCGCCGCGCGGAGTCCCACGGTGCATGTCGAGGTACGCCTTGACTTCGCGACCCTCTTCCTCGAGCAGCATCGGTAGGAGAAAGCCCGGACCGAACCAGCGACCCAGCGCAGCGAGCAACCGCGCGCGTCCGCTGGGCCGGAATTTCGGCGGCGGATGACCGTGCTGATTGAGGAGTTCTGCCCAGACGACTACGTGACGATCTTCGACGTCGGCGAGCCGCGAATACACGTCCTTCTTCTTTGGATCGGGCTCGGCGGCGGCTAGCAGACGGTACAGGTACGCGGCGTCCGCTTCGTCCTGCCAGTGGTGCTCGAAGGAGTGCACATCGATCGTGCCGTTGCCTGGCGGCGCCTCGCGGGGCTCGAGCGTCGTGGACATCACTCAATATCGCTGCGCCGGGCTGCTTTTGCACCCGTTGGGCAACCCTGCAACGGCCATCGATGTCCTACCTCACAGAACCACGATAGGGAGATCAGATGAAAGCACTACTGCTTGTTTCGGGAGCGGCGGCCGTCGCCGCGACGGGGCTGGGCGCACAGGTCGCGCCCGCCAAACCAGATTCCGCGTGCACCACTTATCCGGGTGGTCGGGTGGAGTGCCGGGTCTACCGCGGGCCGGGAGATTCGACGCGAGTTCGCCGCCTGATTTACACCGTCGACTCCGCGATGTCGAAGCGCGCGGCGCTCGGCATCGAGGTTCGTTCCACAGGCAGCAAACGTGACACCCTCGGGGTCTTCGTCGACGCCGTCACGCCGAAGGGACCCGCCGAGACCGCGGGCGTCATCGAGGGTGACCGGATAGTGTCGATCAACGGAGTCGACCTAAAGACTTCCGCCGCCGATACCGAGGATTCCTATACGAGCGGGCTGGCAGCGCACCGGCTGACGCGCGAGGTCCAGAAGCTGACGCCGGGCACCAGAGTAAATCTCCGGGTGTGGTCAAACGGCAGGACCCGCGACGTTCAGGTAACCCTCGGCAGAGCCAGCGATGTGATGCGACTTGGGAATCGTATGATGATGCCGGGCATGGGCGGAATGATGCAGTTCGAAGGTCCCCAAGGTGGCGCGATGATGTTCGGGCCGGAGATGCCGATGCTTCGCGAGCGGATGGAGCCGCTGATGCGGGACATGGAGCCGATGCTCCGCGAGCGGCTGAGAGATCTGCCAAGCAGGATTCAGATGGCGAGGCCGCTGCGCTTCAAGACGCTGTCGCCGACCAGGGTGCGCTCGCCGTTGATCTACAAGGTCGAGGCGGAGAATCTCGAGACGGGGCAGCGCTGATGGCTTGTCGCGGATTTTCGTGCTCTGGCGCTTCGTGAGCATCTAACAGTACTGAAGCGCGGAGCCCTTAGCGTGAGAGCAGTTACGCCGAGAGCGAGCTGGTGTCGCATCGTTGCGCCGACCCCAAACGACAGACCCAAGACGATGAGACCCCCAACGACGAGACGCTAAACGACGAGACGCGAGGCGTCCCGAAAGCTCTCGGCGTAGCTGCTGTCTCGCTAACGCCTCCCCGCCTCAGTTCATGTGGTGGCCAGCCGAAGCGCCGAGTTCCCGGACGCCGAGATGTGAAATCAGGGCCCCCGCGGTCCCAACAATTCGGTCCGCTCGAGTCGCACCAGCGCGGCTTTCTGGGGCTGGAAGTGTTTGGCGAGCTCTTCGGTTCGAGAATGCCAGCGCGTCTCCAGCGAGCTCGCGACGGCCTGCACTCGTGAGCTCGCAATGTCCTGAGCGCGCGGTTCCATCGCGGTCGGCGGGGGCTGCGCGCTCTGCACATCAGGACACGAAAAGCTCGGCGGGTGCTTCGGATCGACGCTCGCGTATCCCACCCTCGGCAACACTTCAGCGGCGAGCAGGCCGAGTCCGGCGAGGATGATGAACAGCGAGAGGACGTGCATCCGTGGGAGTCGATAGCGCCAGGTGGTGAACGCGACCCAGGCCCCGCCCACGACGATCATCAGCTCGACGCCGAGGAACCCGAATAACCCGGACCCGCATTCGCGCTCGTACGGCCACAGCGCGAGCGCAACGCCGAGAGCCGCGACGAGAACGAGGCGCGCAGCTCCGCTGAACATCGCCGCACGCTGCTGGGATCGCTCCTGGGCGCGGCGCTCCTCCTCGCTCTGCATTTTCTTGAAAGCGCGCGACGGCTCGGGCGGCAGTCCTTCAAACTCCCGCTCGATCTTTTTTAGTTGAGTTGACCAGTCGTCTTGTGCCACTGACGCTCCCTGCCGGGGCGGGTTGTCCCTTACCTTTCTGACTCCGAAGCCTCGCCGCGGGCAACGAAAATGACTTCAGACGAGCTTGAACGGGTGCGTCTCGACAAGTGGCTGTGGGCAGCGCGGTTCTTCAAGACCCGCGCGATTGCGGCGACGGCGATCGAGACCGGGAAGGTCGAGGTCAACGGTGAGCGCGCCAAGCGCGCGAAGCAGCTGCAGATTGGGGACTCGCTGCGGATTCGCCTCGGGCCATACCATCACGTCGTGACGGTGCGCGGGCTGTCCGAGATCCGCGGACCAGCGCCGGTTGCCGCGAAGCTTTACGAGGAAACGCCGGAAAGCATCAAGGCCCGAGACGCGATGGCGGCGCAGGTGAAGGCGGCGGCGACAGGAGCGAGTTACGAGAAGGGGCGGCCGACGAAGAAGGACAGGCGGGACATCGAGCGGTTGAGGAGGGACAGTCGGTACTGAAAGTCCACCTTACTGTTTTCGCACTTGGTTCTTTCGCAGTTGCTTTTTTCGCAGCTGTCTAGAACTCGATCTGAGCCCCGAGCTCCACGACTCGATTGGGCGGGATGCCGTAGAACGCCGTCGCCGAGCGCGAGTTTCTCGTCATGAAGACAAACAGTTTCTTCCGCCAGGTGGCGAGTGGAGTTGTGCCCGTCGGCAGGAGCTGCTCGCGGCCGAGGTAGTAGGTGGTCTCCAGGGGCTTTGCCTCAAGGCCAGCCGAGCGCGCTTCTTCGAGGATCTTCGGCACTTTAGTTGATTCCATGAAGCCGTAGCGCGCCCTGATGCGAAAGAATCCCTGCCCGAGCGATTCCACGGTGATGCGGTGATCGTTCGAAATTTCCGGCACTTCTTCAGACAGTACCGAGAGCAACACGACTTTCTCGTGCAACACTTTGTTGTGCTTGAGATGGTGCAGCAGCACCACCGGCGCACCGTCGGGCTCGCGCGTCATGAAGACTGCAACGCCCGGCACGCGCACCGTCTTCCGGCTCTTCAGGTCCGCGAGCAGCATGTCCATCGGCAGCATGCCGCTGCGCATCAGCTGCTGCACGATGTCGCGCCCGCGGTTCCACGTGGTCATCAGGACGAAGATTCCCGCCGCGATCGCGAGCGGTACCCAGCCACCATCCTTGATCTTCAGGACGTTGGCTCCGAAAAACGCGCCGTCGATGATGAGAAACGGTCCAACCAACGCGATGGTGCGGAGCCTGTTCCAGTTCCACCATGTTCGGGCGACTACGTACATGAGGCAGGTGGTCATCAGGAACGTTCCGGTCACGGCGATGCCGTACGCGGCGCCGAGGGCCGTCGATGACCTGAAGCCGAAAACGACCAGCAGACAAAAGACCATCAGCGAGTTGTTGACCTCGGGGATGTAGATCTGTCCCGCTTCCGACTTCGAGGTGTGCACGATGGTGACACGGGGACTGTAACCCAGCTGGACGCACTGCTGTGTAAGCGAGAACGCTCCCGAAATCATCGCCTGCGATGCTATGATCGCCGCCATCGTCGCCAGCGCGACTAGCGGATAGAGAAGCGTGCGCGGCGCCAGGAGGTAGAACGGGTTCACCGCCGCCGCCGGGTTGTGCAGGATCAGCGCGCCCTGGCCAAAGTAATTCAGGATCAAAGCGGGGAGCACGCAACCGAACCAGGCGATGCGGATCGATCGTTTGCCGAAGTGGCCCATGTCGGCGTAGAGCGCCTCCGCGCCGGTGACCGCCAGTACTACTGCACCCAACACAACGAAGGAGTGGGTGCCATGACTGTTGAAGAACGTCACCGCGTACCACGGATTGACTGCCCAGAGGATCCGCGCCTCCTTGCCGATCTCTGCGGCGCCGAGCAGCGCAATCGAGATGAACCAGATCAGAGTGATGGGGCCGAAAATCCATCCAACCTTGGACGTGCCCTTCTTCTGGAAAAAGAAGAGCGTGAAGATGATCACCACTGTGAGTGGGATCGCGAACTTGGCGAGGAAAGGCTGGATTACTCCGAGTCCCTCCGTCGCGCTCAACACCGAGATCGCGGGGGTGATGACGCCATCGCCGTAGAGGAGCGCCGCGCCGATCAGGCCGATGCCGGTAATGATGATCTTGGTGTGCCGATCGCTGTCGCGGTGAAGGCGCTGCAGCACCAGCGCGACCAGTGCCAGGATCCCGCCCTCGCCGCGGTTGTCCGCCCGCATGACGAACACGATGTACTTGATGCTGACGACTGCAATCAGCGACCACAGAATCAGTGAGAGAACGCCGTAAACGTTGATCTCGGTGGCGGCCAACCCGTATTCGGGCTTGAAGCACTCCCGCAGTGCGTAGAGCGGACTGGTGCCGATGTCGCCGTAGACGACACCGAGCGCGAGAAGAGTCAGTTTTGCGAGACGGCGGCCGGTCGGACGAGCCTGACGATTAGTGCTGATTTGCGCGACCTAATAGAGGAGTCTGGTCAAACCCAAGTGTACCGGGCGACCTCGGAATTTCCGCAAGCGTGGGAGCCTTTGCAAGGCCGATACCTCATCCACAAAAACGGGTGCTTACCGGGGCATGCCGCTTGCCTTATTCAGATGCAAACGGAAGCCAAATCAACATGGAGGCCCCAAATGAAGGACCTAAACGACAGAGGGTTGGAGAACCAGGTCAAAGGCACCGCCAAAGAGATGAAGGGACAGGTACGTGGCGATCTGGGCGATGCGACCGACAACACCAGCGAGCACATCAAAGGCCGCGCTGAAGAGATGAAGGGCAAGATCCAGAAGAATTTCGGAAAAGCCGAGCGGGATTCCGACCCCGACAACGCGTAAATCGAAAGCGTAAAAAAGCGCCGGTGCTCATCAGCACCGGCGCTTTTTTTTGGCCGTATAGGAGTTTTTTCGCTCAATAGGGCTGGTTGGCCGGGGGGCCGCCTCTACTGCCCCCGCCACGCGCAGCGGAATCCTTGCCGCGTCTGTCGGCGAGATCCTTCCGGGCGGCTTCGCGCATCCGATCGAGCTTCTGCTGCTGGACGGGGTCGAGCAGCTTTTTTATTTGCGCGTGAGTGCTGTCGCTGACCTGGCGGGCGACAACCGCAATCGAGTCCAGCTGGGGCTGCACGGGTTTGTAGAGCGCGATGATCTGCCGATGTCTCTGCTCGATCAACGAATCGATCGACGTCTGCTGCTTCGGCGTCAGCTTAAGCTCGTCGGCCATCCGCTGGCGGTAACCGCGAGAGCTGCGATCGCCGTGGCCGTGCTTGGCATCCATGACGCGGTCGGCGGTGAAGCCGAGCGCTCCACCGGCGACGAACGCGCCGAGCAGAAACATCAATGCGTACCCCTTCGAGCGTTCCATCGATTCCTCAGTGAGACAGGACGTAGCGGAAGGTCGCTTCCCGCTGCGAGGAGCCGTCGTGCGGAGCAGTCACCACCTGCACCGCACCCGGCAGGAAATCCGACGCCAGCGGCTCAGTCACTGCTTCGTAGCTGGCGCGCAGATCTTCATCTTTCTGGCGCGACCACATCACCCCCGCTGCCGCGAACAGCAACGCCGCGGCCGCGAGTCCCGGACCCGCCCAGCTCGCCAGATCGGACCACCAATTCACCGGAATCGCCGCCGCCGCTTCGTGCTCCCTGACGTAGGCGAGAATGCGGGACTGCAAACCGTCCCAATACGCGCCTTCGGCGGGCGGTGCATAGACATCACGCAGCATTGCCGTGATCCGCGCGTCGCCTTGGTTGTCGTCGTCGAGTCGCAAATTGGTGCGATCTTCCATCTCTACTCCTTCAGGTTTCCCAACAACACCCGCAGCTTCTGCCGGGCGTGGTGCAAATCCGAACGGGCCGTCCCGCCCGGTATCCCCAACATCTCGCCTATCTCCGCGTGGGTAAAGCCCTCGATGTCGTGCAGGACTATCACCGAACGCGCGCGCTCCGGAAGCTGCGCCAGTGCCGCCTCGAGCCGCCGCCGCAGCTCGGCACTTTCCGCTGGATCGCGGAAAGTGGCCGGAATCGAATCGGAGAGCTCCTCCGCGTTTCGCACCTTCCGTCGCCGGGCCAGGTCGAGCGCCGCGTTGGCGACGATCCGATTAAGCCATGCTCCGAAAGCCTGCGACGGGTCGAACCGGTCCAACGCCTGGTGCGCGCGCAGGAATCCTTCCTGCACCGCATCCTCCGCATCTTCGTGCGTCATCACGATCGACCGCGCCACGATGTAGGCGCGCCGCTGATGAAGGCGCACGAGCCCGGCGAACCCGCGCTCGTCTCCCTGTTTGGCGAGACTTACGAGCTCTCTTTCTTCATCAGAAATACGTATGGCTGGGTTGGACTGTTGGGGACCGGGCAAGGGCGTGGCGAAGGGGTCTTGGCCGTAAGATACGACCGGAGCCCCTGTGCCGGGGTCGTCAGCCCCTGCGGCAGTCAACGCTTGGCCCTAATGGATCGGACCCATGGCGCCGCGCGCCCGCCCGGTCCGGAACAGGAGAAGCAAAGGTAGCGCGACGATCAACACCAGGCCGCTGTACAAATAGATCTTCGAGAAGGCGAGCATGCTGGACTGCAGCGAGACCTGACGGTCGAGAATCGCAAGCGCCTGCTGCTGCGCAGTCATCGGATTTACCCCGCGGGAAATGAGGCCACGCGTCAGAAGCGCCAATCGGCTCATCGTCTCCGGATCGCTGGCGCCGACGTGCTCGATGAGTACCGCTTTCTCCGCCGCGACAAACCGCGCCAATAGCGTGGCCATGACCGCGATTCCAAGCGAGCCACCGAGCTGGCGCATCAGGTTGAACATGCCCGTTCCCTGCGCCAGATCCTTCACCCGCAAGTCGGCCATCGTCGCGTTGGTGAGGGGCACGAAGATCAGCCCGAGGCCGACACCGCGCAGAATCAGCGGCCAGAACAAATCCTGGGCGCCACTCGCGGACGTCAAATGCGAGAGCTTGAGCATCGACCAGAAAAACAGAAACGCGCCGGCGACAACCGTGTAACGCGCGTCGAGACGCATCGCGTTTCGTCCCACAAACGCCATCGTCACCGCCGATGCAATTGCGCCTGGCAGAATGATCTTTCCGGTCTGCCACGCCGTCATTTGCAACAGCCCCTGCAAAAATACCGGCAATATGAAAACCGATCCGTAGAGCGCGAATCCGAGCAGCAGGCCCAGGCTCACTCCAGCGCTCAGCTGACGGCTCTTGAGAATCCTGAAGTTGATGACCGGCTCGTCGGTGGTCAGCTCGTGCCAGATCAACGCGATTCCCGACGCCAGCGCCACTACCGCGAGCAGGGTCACGAACCGCGAATCCCACCAGTCGTAGCGCTCCCCGCGCTCGAGCATCCACTGCAGTGAGCCAACACAAAGCGTGAGGAGGATGATGCCCAGGAAATCGATCTTTTCGGCGCGCTCCTGGTGCGCGGCATCGTGCACGTAGGTGACGGTGAGGATTGCCGCAATGATTCCGAGCGGGACGTTGATGTAGAAGATCCACGGCCAGTTGTAGTTGTCGGTGATCCAGCCGCCGAGCGTCGGCCCCAGCGTCGGACCGACCATCACGCCGACGCCGAAGATCGCCATGCCCGTACCGGCTTCCTCGGGCGGGAACGACTCGTACAATGTCGCCTGCGCGGTGGAGAGCAGCGCGCCACCGCCGATGCCCTGAATGACGCGCCAGAAAATGAGCGGCAGCAGGGAATGGGACGCGCCACAAAAAAACGACGCGCCAGTGAACAGCAGGATTGACCCTGTGAAGTAGCGCTTGCGGCCGAAGTAGGCGGACAGCCATCCCGACATGGGGATGACGATGACGTTGGCGATGATGTAAGCCGTGGACACCCAGGCGATCTCGTCCAGCGTCGCGCCGAGGTTTCCCATCATGTGCGGAATCGCGACGTTGACGATCGAGGTGTCGATCAGCTCGAGCATCGCCGCCATCGTTACGGTGGCGGCGATGATGTACTTGTGCGCGTACCGGTCATCCGAGGATGTGGTGATCCCCGACGACCGCAGTACGGCGGTGCTCACCGACCGGCGGTGTTTACGTGCACCACCGCGGACAGACCGGGTCGAAGCGGATAGTTGGCGGCGCAGGGCTTGGTGACAGCGATGCGGACGGGCACACGCTGCACGACTTTGGTGAAGTTGCCGGTGGCATTGTCGGGCGGCAGCAGCGCGAACTTGGCGCCCGTCGCACCGCTCACGCTCTCGACCTTTCCTTCACCCGTGCAACCGTACGCATCCACCTCGAATTCGACGGGCTGACCGGGATGGATCTCGGCGAGCTGGGTTTCCTTGAAGTTCGCCGTTACCCAGACGCCGGTGTCCGCCACGATGCTCATGAGAGGCTGGCCAGCTGCGACGAGCTGCCCGACCTCGACCTGCTTGCGCGAGACCTCGCCGGAGGCGGGCGCGGTGATGTGAGTGTAATCCAGCTGCAGCTGTGCGTTATCGACCGCGGCGCGGGCGGCCAGGGTGCGCGCATTGGCGACGCGAACACCGGCCTCGGCGGTATTGACCGTGCCGCCCGCGGCAGAAGCCTGACGCTCCGCGGCTAAGAGATTGGCGTGCGCGACAGCGGCCGACGCCTGGGCGGCGTCGAGCTGCTGCTTGGAGATGATCTGCTTGTTGGCGAGCTCCCTGGCGCGCGCCAGATCGGCGTCCGCCTTGTTGGCGTTGGCGCGGGCGGCGCCGATTTGCGCGTCAAGTGCCGCACGCTGGCCGGCCGCGCTCTGGACCTGCGCCTGGGCCTGGCCGGCGAAACCACCGCCGCCACCGGTTGCTTCCGCCGCGACGAGATCGGCCTGCGCCTGCTGCAGACGGACGCGGTAATCGTCGTCGTCAATCTGGACGAGGAGCTGGCCGGCTTTGACGATGTCGTTCTCGTTCACGGTCACGGCCTTCACGTACCCGCCCACCTTCGCGAGCACAGGGACAATGTGGCCGTCGATCTGAGCGTTGTCGGTCGACTGGTGCGAGCGGCCGTAGCTCCATTTCTGGAATGCCCAGATAAGCACGAGGATGGCGACGATCGCGACGACTCCAAGAATGATTTTCTTCCTGGTCGATGGTCCGTCGGGCTCGGGAGCCACGGAGCTGCCGTTGCGCGTGACCGTCGTCTCGCGGGTCTCTGTGTCGATTGCGGTTGCCATAACTGTCCTGTTGGGTCTGGTGATGTATTGAGGTTTTTGTTAGAGCCTGATCGTCATCTCAAGGTCGTGACACTTCCCGTCGCGCGGGCGAGCGCGACGCGGGCCAGCTGATAGAGCGTTTCGGCATCGTTGACAAGCGTCCGTGAAGACGTCAGCGCCAGCGATGCGTTCACAACATCCGCGTTGCCGGCGACGCCGGCGTTGAAGCGGTCGCGCGCCTGTGCAAGCTCCTGTTCGGCGAGCTGCAATCTCTCGGTGGCGGCGGCCAGCTGCTCGCGGGCGCCCTCGAGGTCGATGAGCGCGCCGCGCACATCCGCGCGCGCCTGCTGCTCGAGATCGCGCTGACGGACCTCTGCTTCCCGCACTACCGACTGCTGTTCCTGAACGCGGGCTTCTCTGCGGAAGCCATCGAAGATGGGCACGGAGACCTGCAGTCCCCAGGTGTAGGTGTTGAGCAGCTTGGCGCCGTTCTTTCCGATCACTCCATCGTCGGCGACGAGTCCGAGCGAAGGCAGTCGCTCGGCCTTGATCGCGGACAGACCCTGTTTGGCGGCGCGCACACGCTGCTCTTCCGCGACGAGATCGGGACGATTGCGCAGCGCCTCGGCGACGAGGGTGGCCTCATCGGGTACGGTCTCCCCGCCGGCCATCGTCGTCAGCGAGTCGGTGAGAACGAGATCCGTTCCCACCGGTACGGCGAGCGCGCGAACCAGATCGAGGTGCGCGTGATCTCTCGCGTTGCGGGAAGAGAGAAGGGCAGCGCGGGTCGCGGCGAGCTGGGCGCGCGCACGGGTGACGTCGAGTCCGACACCAGTACCAGCCTCGAGCTGGGATTCCGCGATTCTCAGGAGCTCGGTAGCGAGCAATGTGTCCGCCTGCCGCGCGCGCAGATCGGCGTCGGCGCGCATCGCTCTCACGTAAGCGTTGGTGGCGGTCGTGGCCGCTTGCTCGGCGGTGGCCTCGGCGTCGGCGGTTGAAGACCGGGCTTCCGCCTGAGCAGACCGAACGCGTCCAATCGCGCCGAAGTCGAGCAGGTTCTGCTGAACTCTGCCGCGGACATCGAGCGTGTTGACAGGGCCTTCCACCTGGCCCCGCGGATCGAACAGCGGCGGCACGCCGGGCTCTGACGGGAAATCGATGCCCAGGGTCGACGTGTTGAAGGTACGCCCCGCTTCCTGGACGTAGCTGCTCAGATTCGGCAGAAGATCGGCGCGACGCTCGCGCACCCGCGCCTGGGCTTCGTCGGCGCGGAGTCGCGCGCCTTGAGCGATCGCGCTTTGGCGCGCCGCGAGCCGTGCAGCGTCACCCAGACTGAGACGCATGACGCCGGCGGCCTGAGAGATCGGCGGGAGGACAGACGAATCCGGCGTCTGAGCTCCGCTGGTGGATGCTATGAGCGCAATGGTGGCAGCCGACGCGAGGAAGCGCGTCGCGCGTGGAAAAATCTCAGTCATGTTGGAGTGGAATGAACTGAACGTCGTCGAGGGGTGCGCCGTCGGCCTGCGCTGAGGCGCGTCCCGGAATGGCGAGTGAGTGCAGATAGAACTGGGCCAGCTCCTGAAAAACTTCCTCTTCCTTTTTGTGGCAGAGAAGGGGGACGCCGGTTTGCTTGTCGCTCCAGATCCCGTTCATGACGGTGAGGGCAACGAGCATGCGAGCGGCGGTGACGGGCTCGACGTCGCGGAACTCGCCGGTCTCGACGCCGCGGCCGATGATGCCGCTCAGGAGGCGGAGTCCACGCGTGACAACTTCGTCGGCGTAGAACTTGGCGAGATCCGGAAACTGGTGGAGCTCGCCGAGGACGAGGCGGTGGATGGTTCCGAAAACCGGGGAGCGGACGAACTTCCAGTAACCGCGCATCGCGGCGCAGAGCTGCTCGGTTGGGGTGCCACCGGAAATGGTGCGCTCTCCAGACTCGATGGCGGCAACGGCGGTGTGCCGGATCATCTCGCGGAAGAGCTCTTCCTTGTTGGGGAAGTAGAGGTAGATGGTGCCTTTGGAGACGCCGGCGCGGTTGGCGATGTCCTGGAGGCGGGCGTTGGCGAGCCCGCATTCTCCGAAGACTTCGAGGGCGGCCTCAATGATCTGCTGGGGCCGGTGCTCGGGTCGTCGACGCCATTTTGGTGAAGCGGGCTTGGGCTTGGGCATTGCTAAACAAATAATTACTGACCGGTCAGTAATATACGGACGGCCTGGACCCAAGTCAAACGAAATCGCTACGCCTTCACCCCGGTGCGTCCCGCCCCTGCCCCGGCTGGCTAGTGCCCCGACTCCACCGCCTCAGCGGCGTGCTTGCCTCGGTAATGGGCGTTGGTCAGCAATACGATCGCCGTCATGAGCAGAAACAAGGTCACCGCGCCGAGTATGAACCCGGTGATCGCGGCGCCAAAATCCGTACGCTTTTTCGTCGCCATCACTTGGCTCCTCCGTCGCTGTCGACCCGCGCTTTCTTCAGGGTGTCGTTCGGGCTGATCTTCGGCACGACGTCCAAGCCGTCGATCACCTTGCCAAACACGGTGTGGACGCCGTTCAGGTGCTTGGTGTTCTGCTCGTTGAGCACGATGAAGAATTGACTGCCGCCGGTATCCTTGCCGGCGTGGGCCATCGACAGCGCCCCGACCTCGTGCTTGTACGGGTTTCCCTGCGTCTCGCATTTGATCTTGTAGCCTGGCCCACCGCTTCCGACCTGGCCCTTTGGGTTCGCGTCGTCCTTCGAGTACGGGTCGCCGCCCTGCACCACGAAATCCTTGATGACGCGATGGAACTTCGTCCCGTCGTAGAATCCCGAGTTCGCCAGCTTCTCGAAATTGGCTACGGTGTTCGGCGCTGCCTTTTCATACAGCTCGGCGCGCATCGTTCCCTTGTTGGTTTCAATTGTGGCGATCTTGGGCATTTGCTGTGGCGGTCTGTGGAAGGGGGAATCTAATAGGGACGGGGGATCGGGAAGGGCGAGTCGTCTGTTGTTGTGGATGGTGCGAGGCGGCTAGCGGGAAGCAGGAGGCGGCGATGCGTCGGGCGGTCTGCTCGACGCGGTGCGCGAAGCGGGCGTTGGCGGGGCACCCGCGGCAGTGAATTGCGGCGGGCGATCTGGCTTCGCTTCGGCGAGTGCGCGGCGGACACCCGCGGCGTCGAAGTCGGTGGCGTAGACGGGCGTCGCGGGTTGCTGTTTCCACGATTCGTCGAGATTGCCGGCGTCGACGGGGTCGAAGCCAATTTGGTCGACGAGATCCATGACGATCTTCTTCGCCGCGGCGTCATCGCCGGCGACGGGGAGCGCAATGCGGCCGGGAGTGCCGCGCGGCTTTCCGAGCTCGAGCAAATGCTGCGCGTAGATGTTGTTGAACGCCTTGATCACCGGACGTCCCAGCTGCTCCGATGTCCAGCGACTCTCGGCCATCCCATCTTCGATCTCCCTGATCAAGCCGTCGCGCTGCGGGTAGTAGTTCCCGGTATCGATGATCGGCAGATCCTCCGGCGTTCCCGCGAACAGATCGCGCGGCAGCCTGGGGATCGCCTTCATCGGAATCGTTACGATCACGACTTCACCCTGCTTCGCGGCTTCCTTCACGGTTACGGCTTTCGCTCCGGTTTCCCTGGCGAGATCCGCGAGAGTTTCCGGGCCCCTGGAATTCGCTACGTAAACGTCGTGACCGACCGCAGCCAATCTGCGCGTCAGGGTTCCGCCGATGTGACCGGCGCCGATGATTCCGATTTTCATTTTCGCTCCCGGTAGATGCTGACTGTGCTCGAAGGACAGATCTCGTTCAGGCTGCAGATGTCGCATTTCGGCGCGCGCGCATCGCAGACGCGGCGGCCGTGAAAGATCAGTACGTGGGCGAGCATCGCCCAGTCATCTCGGGGAAACAGCGGCATCAGATCCTCTTCGATCTTGACTGGGTCCTTCTGCTTTGACAACCCCAGCCGCGCGCTAAGCCGCCCGACGTGGGTGTCGACTACCACGCCTTCGTTTTTCCGGAAGGCGTTGCCGAGTATGACGTTGGCGGTCTTGCGACCAACGCCCGGCAGCTTGACCAGGGCTTCCATCGTATCCGGCACTTCGCCGTCGTGCCGCTCCACCAGGGCTTTCCCGAGCGCGATCAGGCTCTTTGTCTTGTTGCGGAAGAATCCGGTGCTCTTGATGATCTCTTCGAGCTTCTCAGGCGGCGCGTCGGCGAGGTCGGCAGCGGTTGGATAAGTCGAGAACAGCAGTGGCGTCACCATGTTGACGCGCTTGTCGGTGCACTGCGCGCTGAGAATCGTCGCGACGAGGAGCTGCAGCGGCGTCTCGTGATCGAGCTCGCAGTGCGCGTCGGGGTGAGCGGCCTTGAGGCGACTGAACACCTCCTGCGAGTAGGGGCCAAGCTCGGCGCGGGTCATTCGACGCAAAGGTTTTGTGGCTCGGTTCCCGCCAGCTCGCTTCCCCGGCCGGGCCAGCCGAACCTTGGCGGCGTCTTTCACGACCAGGGGCTTCCGTTTCCCGATCTTGAGGGTGAGGTGTTTCATTTGCCGCGCCGGCGTCTGGCGAAGGCGACGACTTCATCGGCGCTCCGCGCGTTCAGAATCTCGCCCGCCTCGAGCCAGGCTTTGCGCGCCATCCCGACCCCGAAGTGGACGTTGTCGAGTCCGGGCGTCGAGTGCGCGTCGGGACCGATCTCGATGGTGACGCCGAGCTCTTTGGCGCGCCGGCAGTAGCGCCAGTCGAGATCGAGCCGGTGTGGATCGGCGTTGAGCTCGACGGCGGCTCCGACCTGCGCCGCTTTTTCCAGCACTGCTTCGACGTCGAGCGCGTACGGCTCGCGCGACAAAAGCAGCCGCCCGGTCGGATGCGCGAGGATGGTGAGGTGCGGATCGTCGAACGCAGCCAGCACACGCTTCGTCATGGTGTCGCCGTCCATGCTGAAGCGCGAATGGATCGAGCCGATGACGAAATCGAGCTGATCGAGGATCTGTGCGTCGTAATCGAGGCGACCGTCGGCCATGATGTCGGCCTCGATGCCTTTTAGAATGCGAAAGTCGTTCATGCGCGCATTGAGCTCGTCGATCTCCTCGAGCTGGCGCTGCAGCTTGTCGCGCTTGAGACCGCCGGCGTAGAACGCCGACTCCGAGTGGTCGGTGATGCCGATGTAATCCCAGCCGCGTTCCCTCGCTGCTTCGGCCATTTCCTCGATGGTCGCCGAACCGTCGGAGTAATCGGAGTGGTTGTGGAGCGCGCCACGCAGGTCGTCGTACACGAGAAGGTTCGGGAGCTGGTGCCGCGCGGCGGCTTCGATCTCACCCATCCCTTCTCGCAGCTCGGGCTGGATCATGTCGAGGCCCAACGCCTTGAAAAACGCCTCTTCGCTGTTCACGCTCACACGCTTGCCGTTGCGGAGAAGCGAGTTGCCTTTGATCTCGAAGCCGCGGTCGCGGGCGTAGAGATTCAGCTCTTCGACATGGGCATTGCTTCCGGTGGCGCGCCAAAGCCCGACTGCGTAATCGGTCTTTCCGACGCAGTTCATGTCCAGGTGGGTGCCATCGACGAAGCGAATGTGCACCGAGCCGGGCTCCGAATTGCCGTGCGCCTCCCGGACGCCCGGCGATCGCGCAAACGAGTCCGCGACGTCTTGGGGGTCGACCGAACACTCCGCAACGATGTCGATGTCGGCGACGACCTCGTTGTGCCTGCGGATGGAACCGGCGACTTCGGCGTGGACGATGTCGGGATGCTTGACGACGTTGGCGAGGAGGATGTGGGCTTCGATTGCCGCCGCCGGGAACCGCTGCAGGTGCTTGTTGCGGCGCAGGGTCTCGATGCCTTTGATAATCTTGTCGGCCGTTTTCTTTCCGAACTTCGGCAGCTCGGCCAGCCTCCCGTTCTGGGCGACGCGCTCCAGATCCTCGAGGGTATCGACGCCCAGCTCGTCGTGAATGAGCTGGACTTTCGCGAGGTTGAGTCCGGGGACGCGCAGCAGATCGAGAAATCCTTCCGGCATCCCTTCGCGCAGCCGGTTCAGGTACGACGATTCGCCCGTCTCGACCAGCTCGCGCACCACCGACAGGGTCGCGGGGCCGATACCCGGCGTATCAGCCAGCTCACCGGAACGGAGCAAGGGCCCGAGATCGTCGCTGTCGAGCGCAATCAGCGATCGGGCGGCGCCCTTGTACGCGCGCGCCTTGAATTTCTGGTCGGTTTTTACCTGGAGAAGTGCGCCGATCTGGGACAGAACGTGCGCGGCCGAACGCGAATCCATACCCTCAATATATGAGGGCGGAAAGCTAGGTCGTCTCTTCTATGCCGGCGTGGAAGGGCAGGGTCTTTACAATATCTTCGATCTGCTTCTGGATCAGCTCGAGCTCCTGACTGGCGCCCTCGCTGTCGAGCATCCCGTGCCGCATTGTGACGGCGACCCGGTTCATGTACTTGATCTTGGTGATGATCTCTTCGGTGGCGCGGCGAAGTCGGATATAGCGCCGCTTGTCGGCCAGAGCGCGGTGGCAGCGGCGCTCGAGGTCCTGGGGCGTGAGCTTTCTCGCCACCTCGACCGCTTCCGCGATGGTCCGGCCGGGAACGGCGCCGTGGTCGGGAATGCCCATCTGGTCGCTCGAAGGGTCGCTGAACCACAGTCGGCCGATGTACTCGACGCCGTCATAGGCGAGACGAAGCGCTACTCTGTATTCCTTGCCGTCGACCGTGATCGAGCTGATCGCGTGCTGTGTTACGCCGGAGTCTGAGGTCATGCCTGAATTTCAGGTGCGTACGGTCGGGTTGGTCTCATCAAGAAATCGGTCGATTGCCGCGAAAAGTCCGGCAGGCTGTTCAACGTACGGCACGTGGCCGCACTCGTCCAGAACCACCAGGTTCGTGCCGAGGGCGCTCGCCGCTTCTCTGGAAGACGCTAATGGAATCGGATCGTCACGCCCAGCGACCATAATCGATGGGATGCTGACGCCTTTCAGATCTTCGATCAGGTTGAAACGACCCAGGCTTTCCCACACCGACTGCTGCACCCGACCCACCACTCGAAAGGGTGTGAGATCGGTCGCATTCGCGGGATCTGCAAAATAACCGGCTACGCCAAGCTCGAAGGCGCGCTGCCGGTACGCCTGTGGATCCCGCACGCGCAGTCCTGACGCTGCGAGCTCGTCGCGCATCTGCTGGATCTCGGGACTCTGTTGCCGGCGCGCGAACTCCGCCTCGAACTGTCGGCGGTACTCATTCGTCAGCGGCGCGGGACTGACCAGGACCAGCCGTGCGGGTGCGCGCAAATGCGGGTTTCCCCTCTGCTGGATCACGTAAAGAAGCGCCAGCATCGCGCCCCACGAGTAGCCCACGATCGAGATTGGATCGAGAGCGAATTCGTCGATGACCGCGGCGAGGTCCTCGACGTGGGTCTGCCAGGTGATCGGAATTCTGGCGTCGGCTCGGGATTTCCCGCCGCCCCGCTGATCGTAGAAGAGCAGGTCGTGCTTCTCGCCGAGGTGGAGCATCTGCGGCAGGAGATAGCAGTGGTCCGCGCCCGGGCCGCCATGCAGGACGAGTAGCTTCCGGCCATCGGCGCGGCCGTACTTGACCCAGTACAGCGGCGAGGCGGTGGTGGTGGTGAATCCTTCTTCCCGCGGGGCGGGGATTGGTTTGGGCAAGGCGTGGTCTGATCAGGGAATGAAACTGAAGACTACCAGCTTGGGGCTGTCGGCGGAGCGGGTGGGAGCTCCGAGCATGGATTTGACAACAGCACTCCATCTGACGCGCTGCCTTTCATCCAACCCAAGCTCGGAGCCGCGAGCTGCTCCGCCGACCGCTATCAGCTGGTAGTCTTCAGTGATCTTTCCATTCAACCGCGAAGGTGTTAGCGGGCTGTGAAGTCCGTGCTCGCCGTCACCGCGCGGCAAGTAGCAGCAATCAGCTCGGCGGCGTGATCGAGGTCCTGGATACTCACCAGCTCGTTCGGCGAATGCATGTAGCGATTGGGGACAGAGACCAGGCCCGTGGCAACGCCTTCGCGTGCGATGTGGATGGCGTCGGCATCGGTACTGGTCTCGCGGCCGGCGGCGTGGAGGGAGAAGGGAATCTTCTTTTCTTCCGCCGTCTTCCGCAGCAGCCCGACGACCACGGGCGAGATGATCGAGCCGCGGGTGAGGACCGGGCCGCCGTCGATTGCTGCTTCGCCGTATTCCTTCTTCTCGACGCCGGGATGGTCGATCGCGAAGGTGACGTCGACGACGATCGCCATCTGGGGTCCAATGCACGTGGCACAGACTCCGGCGCCGCCGCCGCGGTAGCCGATTTCTTCCTGGGTGGTTGCCACCGCGACTACTTTGGCGGCACCCGGCTTGGCGGCGTAGCGCTGCAGCGCCTCGAGCACCACGAATGCGCCGATGCGGTCGTCGATGGAGCGCGACACGAGCCTGCCGTTCGGAAATTCCATAGCGCGCGAATCGATGACGCCGGCGTCTCCGACCAGCACCATTTCCTCGGCTTCCTTCTTGGTCTTTGCGCCGAGATCAACCCACAGATCGGTGAACTTCGCGGCTTTATCGCGCTCGTCGGGTTTGATGAGGTGGATGGGCTTCTTGCCGACGACGCCGAACGCTTCGCCCTTCTGGCCGATAAATCGGATGCGTTGTCCGATCAGAACCTGGGGATCCCAGCCGCCAATCGGCTGGATGTAGGCGTAACCCTGATCGTCGATGTAATTGACGATGACGCCGATCTCGTCGATGTGACCGGCGAGCATGATGGTAGGTTTGCCCGAGCCGTTCACTTCGGCGAGGCTGTTGCCAGCGACGTCGCCGCTGACGGTCGCGAACTGTTTGGCGTGCTCGCGCCAGACCTTGGCTGGCGCGCCCTCGAAGCCGGAGGGACCGGGTGTATCGAGGAGCTTCTTGAGGAATTTGAGGGAATCGGAGGAAATCATCAGTTGTCAAAAAGTTGTCGTCGAATCTAGCATCACTGTGTAGAGAGTCCTAACGCGAACGGGTCTTGCATTATCTCCGGCCGCGGATCCGCTGCGGGATCGTTTGTCAACGGCCATCACCGGTCAATGAAACCAGCCATCGTCATACTTGTTGTTGTCGCTGCTGCTTCGACGACTTCCCAGCGCGCAGCGGCACAGCCCGTCGCGACTTCCGCGCCACTGAGCGACATCCGCTACGAGGTGACCTTCGCGCGGGCGAACGCGCAGCGACGGCTGGTCAACACCGCCATGACCTTCACCGTAGGGGGAACCGAGCCGATTTTGCTGTCGCTGCCCTCCTGGACGCCGGGCGCCTACGAGATCGACAATTTCGCGCGCGATGTAACGAACTTCGCGGCCGAGGAGGCCGGCAACTCGCTGACGTGGGACAAGGTCGATGCCGACACCTGGAGGGTTCAGCCGAATGGAATTGGCGAAGTCACGGTTCGTTTCGACTACCTGGCCGACAGCCTCGACAACGCCAACACCTGGGCGCGAACCGATTTCCTGTTGTTCAACGGCACCAATCTCTTTCTATATCCGGAGGGCAGGGGTTTCGATTTCCCTGCCGCGGTAACGGTCAACACCGAACCCGATTGGAAGATCGCGACGGGGATGGCGACCGCCGGGCCTCATCGCTATGCCGCGTCGAACTACCACGATCTGGTCGACATGCCGTTCTTCGTCGGCCAATTCGACCTCGACAGCACGCAGGTATCCGGCACCTGGATTCGCTTCGCCAGCTATCCGTCGGGCAGCGTCACCGGCGGGCCCCGGGTCGCCGTCTGGGAGGCGCTCAAGCGCATCATCCCCGCGGAAGTAAAGGTCTTCGGCGAAGTGCCGTGGACCAGCTACAGCATCCTCCAGATCACCGATCCGTCGTACTCCGGCGGCAGCGGTCTCGAGCACCAGAGCTCCCATGTCGACGTGCTCGGTCCCGGCATGCTCGGCTCGCCGGTGCTGCCGTCACTCTACGCCCACGAAATCTTCCATGCGTGGAACGTCAAGCGACTGCGGCCGCAGGATCTGTGGCCGTACCGATACGATCAGCAGCAGCCGACGACGCTGCTCTGGGTCAGCGAGGGGATCACCGATTACTACGCGGATCTCGCCGAGGTCCGCGGCGGTGTCATCGATGCAAACGAGTTCTACTCGATGACCGGTGACAAGATCGCGCAGGTGGACGTGCTGCCGCCGACATCGCTCGAGGACGCCTCGCTGTCGACGTGGATCCATCCGCGGGACGGCACCGAGTACATATACTACCCGAAGGGCTCGCTGGCGGGATTGCTGCTCGACATCATGATTCGCGACGCGAGTGACAATCACGGCTCGCTGGACACCGTGCTGCGCGGGTTGTACGCGGCTGCGTACAAGAACAATCGCGGCTTCACCTCCGATGAATGGTGGGCGGCGGTGACGCGGGCGGCGCGGGGCAAATCATTCACTGATTTCTACGCCCGCTACATCAATGGCCGCGAGCCGTTTCCATACGATCGCATCCTGCCGCTCGCCGGGCTTCGGCTTGCCCGGGATACGACGCTGGTGCCGCAGCTCGGCATCGCGAGCCTGCAGGACTCGAGCGGCCTGCACGTCACCGACGTTATGTCGGGGAGTGCCGCCGCAGTTGCGGGCGTTCAGCCCGGGGATGACCTGATCTCCGTTGGCGGCTTCGACGCCCAGGATCCTGAATGGAGCAATCGCTTTCGCTCGAAGTACGCGCGGCTACCCGAGGGCACTTCGTTGCCCGTCGTGATCCGACGCCATGGTGCAGAGCAGACGCTCTCGGCGAGGCTGCACTTCGTGGCGAGGGTCGAATCCAGGCTCGTCGAGGATCCGCGCGCGTCGCAGAAAGCCCGGCGGGTCAGGGAGGGGATTCTGCGCGGAGTTACAGTTCCTTGAACTGCAACTCAAGACTACCGGCGGGAGGCCGTGTGCGGGCCGGCTCGAGGCTGCGGGCTAACTACCTAGAACTGCTGTTCGGATCTGAGTGCCGGGTGGGCTAACTCCGGTGCGGGATTCTAACTGCGGGTTGGATGAACCGTTGCGTAAGTTCCGCGTGCTATTTCCAAACAATGCTCGGAGCTGCGGGCTGCTCCGCCGGCAGCACCGAGCTGGTAGTCTTCTGTTGTAGTCAGGTTGTTTAGCCCGCGGCCTCGAGCCGGCCCGCACACGGCCTCCCGCCGGTAGTCTTCAGTCGCCGTTGCCGTTGCCTACTTGAGGATGGCCTTCGCGATAGTCTGCAGCTGCATATTGGACGTCCCCTCGTAGATCGTTCCGATCTTGGCGTCGCGGTAGAATTTTTCGACTGGGTAGTCCTTGGTGTAACCGTAGCCGCCGAGCAGCTCGACGCATAACGAGGTAACCCGCTCGCAGACCTGCGACGAGAAGAGCTTCGCCATCGCGCCTTCACGGGCGATATCCTTGCCGGCATCCTTGAGACGCGCGGCGTTGTAGACCATCAGGCGCGCCGCTTCCAGCTCCGTTGCGGCCTGTGCGACCTGGAACTGGATTGCCTGGAAATCGGCGAGTGGCTTTCCAAACTGCTTGCGGTCCTGGACATAATCGGTCGCCGCCTTGAGCGCGCCCTGCGCGATACCGATCATTTGCGCGCCGATTCCGATCCGGCCTTCGTTCAGCGTATTGATCGCGATCTTGTAGCCCTGACCGACGGGGCCGAGCACGTTTTCGGCAGGCACCTCGCAGTTGTCGAGCAAAAGCTCGACGGTGCTCGAGGCGCGAATGCCGAGCTTGTCTTCCTTCTTGCCGACCTTGAATCCCTTGAAATCGCGCTCGATGATGAACGCGGTGATGCCGCGATAGCCTGCCGACGGGTCGGCGTTGGCGAAGACGACGAATATTCCCGCCTCAGCGCCGTTGGTGATCCACAGCTTTTGTCCGTTTAGCACCCAGCGGTCGCCCTTCTTCTCAGCGCGGGTCGCGAGGCCAAACGCATCGGATCCCGAGCCAGATTCAGACAGCGCGTAGGCGCCCAACACTTCCGATGTCAGCCTAGGCAGGTACTTCGATTTCTGGGCATCGCTGCCGTACCTCGTGATCGGATAATTGACGAGGGTATTCTGGACGTCGCACACGATCGCCGAGGCAGCATCGACTTTGCTGATCTCTTCCACCGCGAGCGTGACCATGAAGAGATTTCCGCCCGCGCCGCCGAATTCATCGGGCACCTCGATGCCCATCAGGCCGAGCTCGAAGTACTTGGGCAGTAGTGACGAGTCGATCTTGCCCGCCTTCTCCATGTCCATCACCCGCGGCCGCACTTCCTCTTCGGCGAACGCGGCAACCGCGTCGCGGAACATGGTCTCCTCTTCGGAGAGAAGCGTCAGCGCCGATGCCGAAGCGGCGTCAGTGGTCATCGCGTGCGATCTACCTACCAGATATGGGGGCGGCTCGCCTCGGGCCGCACCATCGGATCGCCGTCCTTGCAGCCCCACGCCTCCCTGAATTCGGGCATGTTGCTGAGCGGGCCGTTTACTCTCCACTTGGCCGGCGGGTGCTCGTTCGAGCTCACGAGATAGCGGAGAAATTCCGGCCGATCCAGCTCGCGCCACACCTGTGCCCAGCCGAGGAAGAAGCGTTGCTCGGGTGTGAATCCGTCGATCACGGGCTGCGGGTGCGCAGCCAGCGCGCGCTTCATCGCAGCGTACGCAACCGTGAGCCCACCAAAGTCTCCGATGTTCTCGCCGAGGGTGAGCTCGCCCTGCACGTGCGTCGCGGTGTCGAGGACCGTGTACGCGTTGAACTGATCGACGATCTTTTTCGATTCCGACGCGTAGCGTGCCGCGTCCTCCTTGCTCCACCAGTCGCGCATGTTGCCGAACTTGTCGTACTGGCGGCCCTGATCGTCGAAGGCGTGGGACATCTCGTGGCCGATGACCGCGCCCATCGCGCCGTAGTTCAGCGCGTCATCGGCGTTCGGATCGTAGAACGGCGGCTGCAGAATTCCGGCGGGGAAGACGATCTCGTTGAGCAACGGATTCTCGTACGCATTCACCGTCGGCGGTGTCATTCCCCACTCGGTGCGATCGGTCGGCTTGTTGATCTTCGCCCAGTCGCGCGCGGAGGACCACTGCTGTCCCGCCAGAACGTTGGCGTAGTATCCGGTGGGCCGGATGGTGAGCGCGGAGTAGTCGCGCCACTTGTCGGGGTAGCCGATCTTCCGGTTGAACGCGTCGAGCTTGACCAGGGCCTGCTGCTTGGTCTCTGGTCCCATCCATTGCAATCCTTCGATGCGCGTCCGCAGCTCGCGAACGAGATTGTCGACGATCGTAACGGCGCGTGCCTTGGCCGCCGGCGAGAACTTGCGCGCGACGAATTCCTGGCCGAGCAGCTCGCCGAGGTAATTGTCGGTGGCGTTGACGCACCGCTTCCAGCGCGGGCTGATCTCCGTCGCCCCGGTGAAGAGCTTGTTGAACTCGAAGTTCTCTTTCACGAACGGCGTGCTGAGATTCGGCGCGGCGCCATTCACCAGTCGCCAGCGCAGAAGTGTCTTCCAGTCAGCGACCGGTACGCTGGTGAGCATTCGATCGAAATTCTGGTAGAACTCCGGCTGGCCGACGTTGACCTTGGTCGGAATCGGTGCGCCCAGCGCCGCGTAAAATTGTTCCCACGAGAAATGCGGCGTCAGGGAATCGACCTGGCGCAACGTCATGCCGTGATAGTTGTTCACGACGTCGCGCAGCTGGATCGGCGTCTTCGACGCCTTCGCGAACTGGGTTTCCACTGCGAGCACGGTCGCGGCTTCGGCGTTTGCCTTTGCGGGCGCGTCACCGAGGAGCTGGAACATTCGCGAGACCGTCGCGGTGAACTTCGTGCGCATGTTGACCGACGCGGTGTCGGTCTTGGTGTAATACTCGCTGTTGGGCAGTGACAATCCGCCCTGATACAAACCGGCGATGGTATTCGCCGCGTCCTTTGCGTCCTGGGTCGAGCCCTCGGAGATCGGCGCGAGACCGTAGCTCTTTTCCAGCTGACCCAGCGCGCGCTTCAGATCGTCGACGCTGTTGATCGCAGCGATGCGATCGAGAGCGGGCTTGAGCGGCGCCGCGCCCAGCCGCTCGATCGCGACGGTGTCCATGCAGGTCTGGTAAAACGCGCCGACCTTCCACTGGCCGGTGCCCGGCTTGTACTCGCCCGATTTCACCCTCAGCACCGCGGTGTCGAGCACGTTACGCAGGACAGCCTGGTTCTGGTCGAACAGCTGGTCGAACGCACCGTAGGTCGGATAGTCGCCGGGAATCTTCGCCCGCTTGAGCCAGCCGCCGTTGGCGAACTCGTAGAAATCGTCACATGCGGCGCAGGTGGTGTCGAGATTCGCACGGTCGAACGGGACCGTTTGCAGGGGTGCCTGCGCGCGTATCGATCCGGCGAAGAGCAGCGACAGCGCGAGGGAGCCGAATGCGATGCGGTGCCTGTACATCAGGAATTTCCTCCGGGGAAAACCGTCTGGCGAGCGGTGCGGGCTCGGCACGCGTCGCCGCAAAGTGTTTCAGAGCAATCAGGATCCCAGCAGCGGTCGCCTTCCGAGCCGGCGAATGCCTTCACCGCTTCAATACCGGCGCGATCGAGGATCAGCTCGGCGAGCTTCTCGTGGACGCCGAAGGCGGGTGTGACGCTGAAGGTGACGTGCGGAAATTCGCGGGCCGCGTCAGCGACCAGACGCGGGATGTCGTTGGTCGAATGCCTGCCCGGCGAGAGCATGTAGGGAAACACGATCACGTCGGTCGCGCCGGCGCGGACGCAGGACCCGAAACCCTTGGCGATGTCTGGATCGGCCAGCTCCATGTGCGCGTAACGCACCACCACCTGTGGACCGGCCATTGTCTGGAGGAGATTCGACATGCAGACCAGCATGTCGTTTGCTTCGTCCTTCTTTGAGCCGTGATCGACGATCAGTACACCCTTCATGCACTGAAAATGGCGGCCGGGGGTGCCGTAGACTAGTGCGCGGCCTCGTCGAGGGACGTGCCCTTGTGCCAGGTTGGACGCGCCAGACCGCCGGCGTCCTCGTAGAAATGGATCTTGTCGGGCGCGTAAATCTTGGTCAAAAGCACGATCTGTCCGGTGTGCATCGAGAAATGCTCGACGACGTGGTAGACGGCACTCAGGATAGTCGTGCTGCGTCCCTGAATGGTTACGGACCTGGTAAGATCTTCCGGGCCGAGCTCTGCGATCACCGCGTCGGCTTTATGGAGGACTGTCTCCAGGTCGTCGAGCAAGCGTGATCCGTTCCGCCCCTCGGTCTGCGCAAACTCGGCGGCGCGATTGCGGCTGATGGTTTGACCGCCGACTCCACCGAGAATCCATTCGGTGACGTTGCCGGCGAGGTGGACAAGCAGGTTTCCGACGCTGTTGGATGTCGCGTTCGGCCTGGCCCATACCGCGCTCGGTGGTAGTACATCCACACAGTGACGCAGCTTGATCGGATACTCCTTGGTGAGCCAGTACCGCGATCTCGCGACGAAGATCTCATCGACAGATTGTTTCGACGCCACTACGCGGTCCTCGCCGCAACCGGAGCAAGGGTGTCGCGGAACACCTCGAGAGCGAGGTCGACGCGCCCGAATGGCGCCGATACCTGCACGCCCTGCACGTACGGACGGACGCGCTCGAGCATCTCGTGGGCGATGGCGATTCCCTCGGCGACGCCGTGCTCCTTGGATTTGTTGCTGGCGACGCGCATCCGCTCGATGATCGGCTCAGGCACGACCACTCCCGGCACCTCATTGGCCAGAAATTCAGCGTTGCGCAACGAAACGAGCGGCCAGATCCCCGCCACGATCGGAATCCTGGTGTGCTGGATGGTCTTGAGAAAGTTCTCCAGCTGTCGCACGTCGAACACCGGTTGAGTGATGGAGTACTCGGCGCCCGCCTCGACCTTCCACTCGAATCGCTTCAATTCCTGCGCCGGATCGATCGCGGCCGGATTGACACCGACGCCGATGGCAAACTTCGTCGGCTGTCCGATGGAGTTGCCGCCGGGATCGAGGCCCTTGTTCAGATTGCTGACGAGGTTGGTCAGCCCGATCGCGTCGATGTCGAAGACGGCGGTCGCGTTGGGGTACGGCCCCATCTTGGGCGGATCGCCCGTTATCAGCAGCAAATTGCGCAAACCGACTGCCGCGGCGCCGAGAAGATCGCTCAACATCCCGAGGAGGTTGCGGTCGCGGCAGCAGTAGTGGATCACAGTCTCGATGCCTACCTGCTGCTCGATCAGGACGCTGGTGAGGAGCGCGCCCATTCTGCTCTGTGCGCGCGGCCCGTCGGGCACGTTGACGGCATCGACGCCGGCGTCGCGCAGCGCGGCGGTATCGCGCAGCATCTTGCTGGCGTCGACGCCGCGTGGGGGCACGATCTCGACCGACGTAACGAACTCACCCGTCGCGATCTTGCGTCCCCACTTGGATCGCTCGGCAAGCGGCGTCGGCTCGACGCCGGGATTTTCCGGTGGCGCATCGGGGTGGGTGTGACGGCGCTCCTTCCTCGGCACCCGCGCCTGACGCGGTGACAACGGGCGCACTCCCTCGACCATCGCCGCGATGTGCTCCGGCGTGGTGCCGCAACATCCGCCCACCACTTTCGCACCGGCCTGCACAAGGTGGTGCGCGTAAGTCGCCATGTACTCGGGGCTCGCCATGTACATGCTGCGGCCGCTGACGTCGCGGGGCATTCCGGCGTTGGGCTGCGCGCTAAGCTTGCGCCGGGTGAGCGGCGCCATCTTCTCGATCGCGTCGAGGATGATCTGCGGTCCCACCGAGCAGTTCAGCCCGATGATGTCGGCGCCGAATGCGTCGAGCGACTTGACGACATCCTCGACGGGCACGCCGTACGGGGTGTGGCAATCTGCGCCGATGGTCATCTGCGCGATCACCGGAATCGTCGAATCGACCTCGCGAGCGGCGAGGATCGCCTGTTCGACCTCGTGCAGATCGACGAAGGTCTCGAGGATGAAGACATCTGAGCCGCCATCCTTCAGTGCCTGGAGCTGCTCGCGGAACGCGGCTCGCGCCTCGTCGAGGCTGGTCGGGCCGAGCGGCTCGAGTCTCACCCCGAGCGGACCAACGGCGCCGGCGACGAGAAGGTCGTCCTCGGCGACGTCACGCGCGATCTTCGCGGCGGCGTGATTGATCTCGCTCACCTGCTCCTGCAGTCCGTACTGCGCGAGCTTGAACCGATTGGCGCCGAAGGTGTTGGTCTCCAGTACTTCAGCGCCGGCCTTCCGATACGCCTCGTGGACATCTCGCACGAGATCCGGCGCGCGCAGGTTCAGCTCGTCGTAGCACTGGTTGATGAACACGCCCTTGTTGTAGAGCATGGTGCCCATCGCGCCGTCGAAGACGACGACCTGGAGCGGATCGAGCAGTCGCGCGACGAGCGTGTTCTCAGGCAACGGCGGCTTCCGGCTCGCTGGATACGCTGCCAGCCGTTCCACGCACTGCGTAGTACTTGGCTTCCGGATGGTGGATGATCACCGCGGCGGTCGACTGCTCGGGCATGAGCTGGAAAGCTTCGGTGAGATCCATGCCGAGCGCTTCCCGAGCGGGCAGCAGCTTGAACACCGTTGCGTGGTCGTCGAGATCCGGACACGCGCCGTAGCCCCAGGAGTAGCGCTTCCCGCTCGCCGCGCCCAGCTCGTTCTTGATGCGGCGGTGCGCCCACTCGGCGACGGCCTCGGCGGCCTCGACGGAGAGCCCGTGCGAGTAGAACGCCTCGGTGTACTCGTTCGCTGCCTGGAGCTTCTCGAAGCGTTTGGTCGCCTCGTCGCCGACAGTCACGACCTGGAGCGGGACGACATCGACCTCACCCGATTCGACGCTGCGCACATAGTCGGCGAGACAGAGGCGCTCGCGGCCGACCATGCGCGGGAAATGGAATCGCGCGATCTCACGAAGTGAGCCGCCGTCGCTGGAGTATGCCGCCGGATCGTAGATGATGACGTCGTTGCCCTGCGATTGCGCCGGGAAATATCCATAGACGACTTCCGGCTTGATCCAGCCGTTCTTGCTCGCGTCGGTCTTGAGTCGCGCCAGCGTGGGCTCGAACTCGTTCTTAACCGTCGTCTTGTACTGTTCTCCGGAGCCGCGCGCGCCCCACTGCAGGCGGTAGAGCTCGTCGAGATCCAGAAGGTCGAAGACTTCGTCGAGGGGAACGTCGCGGATGACGCGGGTGCCCCAGAACGGCGGCGCTGGAACCGGATTGTTGGCGGCGACATCGCTGCGCGCACCGGCGGCGTCACCGACGGCGATGTCCTTGCCGACGGTGGTTCGCAGGAAGACGTCGTTGCGCGCATCGTCGAGATTTTTGACGACGAACGGCTGCCGCTTCTCCGGATCCTGCAGCACGTCCATGGTCTCGAGTCCCTCGAATGCATCCTTGCAGTAGAAGACCCCGGAATCGTACGGCCGCTCGCCCTCGACGAAAAGCGCGCGACGGCCGAAGCGGCGGTTGATTGCCGCGCCGCCGATCAGAACCGGGATCTGCATGCCGCGCTTGTCGAGCTCCTGGACGCAGAGCGGCATCTGCTTCGACGTCGAGACCAACAGCGCGCTCAAACCAATCGCATCTGCACCGACCTCGACGGCCTTGTCGAGAATGGTATTGACCGGCACCTGCTTGCCGAGGTCGAAGACGGTGTAGCCGTTGTTGGAGAGAATGGTGTTGACGAGTGATTTCCCGATGTCGTGGACGTCGCCGTAGACGGTGGCGAGGACGACTTTCCCCTTGGTGAATCCTTCGGCCTTCTCGAGGAATTGCTCGAGATGCTTCACCGCCTTCTTCATCACTTCCGCGGACTGGAGCACGAACGGCAGAATCAACTCTCCGGCGCCGAATTTGTCGCCGACTTCCTTCATCGCGGGAAGCAGAACGTCGTTGAGCACCCGCACCGGATTCTCGCGTACACCGGCGGAATCGAGCTGCTCCTCGATTCCTTCTTTCTTGCGATGAAGAATCATCCAGTGGATGCGCTGGTCGGGCGCCATCCCCGCGGTCGGATCTTCCTTTTCGACCTGAGCGGCTGTCCCGCCGGTGCCAGCGTTAGCGAAATACTCGATGAAGCGCTGCAACGCATCGGCGCGCCTGTTGAAGACCAGATCATCGGCGAGCTCGCGCTCTTCCTTCGAGATTTCGGCGTAGGGGCGGATGTGCGCCGGATTGACGATCGCCGCATCGAGGCCCGCCTGCACGCAATGATGCAGGAATACAGAATTCAAAACGCCGCGGGCGTCCGGTGACAGACCAAAGCTGACGTTCGACACGCCGAGGATGGTCGAGACACCGGGCAGCTCGCGCTTGATAAGTCGGATGCCCTCGATGGTCTCTTTGCCCGAGTCGATCCACTCTGCGTCGCCCGTCGCGAGTGTGAAGGTCAGCGCGTCGTAAATGATGTCTTCGGGCACGAGCCCGTAGTCGCCGACGACGATGTCGTAGATCTTCCTCGCGACCTCGAGCTTGCGCTCGCGGGTTTTGGCCATCCCGATTTCGTCGATGGTGAGGGCTATCACCGCCGCGCCGTGCTTCTTCACCAGAGGCACCACGGCGTCGATGCGCTTGCGGCCGTTCTCCATGTTGATGGAGTTGACGATGCCGCGACCGGGAATGTGCTCGAGCGCCGCCTCGATCACGTTTGCCTCGGTGGAGTCGATCACCAGCGGCGTCTCGACGCTCATCGACAGCAGCTTCACGACCTTCGACATCTGCTCCGCTTCATCGGCGCGCTCGGTCAGAGCGACGCAGACGTCGAGGACGTGCGCGCCGGAATCGACCTGTTCGCGGGCGACTTCGAGGATTCCCTCGTAATCGTCGGCAAGCAGGAACCGCTTCACCTTGCGTGACCCCTGTGCGTTGACGCGCTCGCCGACGAGCAGCGGCGGCGGATCCTGGTGCAGGGTGATCGCGCGCATCGCCGAGCTGACGCGTGGAACGTGACTCGGGTGCGCTGACTTCGCTTCGGGTTCCGCCTTGCGCACGGCGTTGACGATCGCCGAGAGGTGCGCGGGCGTAGTGCCGCAACAACCCCCGACGATGCGGACGCCAAAGTCCTTCACGAACTCCGACAGCGCGGTCGCCATCGGCCCGGGCTCGAGCGGATACACCGCTTCGCCGACACCGGTATTGAGTGGAAGTCCCGCGTTCGGGATCACCGACAGCGGCAGCGTCGCGTGCTCCGACAGATAGCGCACCGGCTCGCGCATGTGCTCGGGTCCGGTCGAGCAGTTCAGGCCGATGACATCGACCTTGAGCGCTTCGAGGGTCGTCATGGCGCTGGCGATGTCGGTGCCGAGCAGCATCCGGCCGCTGACATCGAGCGTGACCTGTGCCTGGATCGGAAGGCGGCGACCGAGCTCGGCGAAAAGCTTCTCGATGCCGGCGACGGCCGCCTTGACCTCGAGGATGTCCTGGGATGTCTCGATCAGGAGCAGATCGACGCCGCCTTCGACGAGATACTTCGCCTGCTCATAATAGTTCTGTGCGAGCTCGTCGTAGGTGATTTGCGACAGCATCGGATCCGAGCTCGATGGCAGCATTCCAGTCGGACCCATCGACGCCGCGACGAAGCGTGGCTTGTCCGGGGTCGAGTACTTGTCTGCCGCCGCGCGAGCGAGTCGCGCTGCCGCGACGTTGATCTCGCGGACCTTGTCGCCGAGTCCCCATTCGTGGAGACGGCGCGGAGTCGATTGGAAGGTGCAGGTCTCGACCACATCGCAGCCGACCTCGAGAAACGACTCGTGGATCTCGCGGATGACGTCGGGACGAGTGAGAACGAGATTATCGTTGCATCCCTCGAGCGTCTTTCCGCCGAAATCATCGGCCGAAAGGTTGTAGCGCTGGATGTTGGTGCCCATCGCGCCATCGTAGACGAGGACGCGGCGTTCCAGGGCTTGCAGGTAGGGGGATTGGCGTTCGGTCATTCTTCAGACAAAAAAAGCCCGCGCATAGGCGCCGGGCGAGCGCTTTAGCGGTTTGTTTAACGTGGCCGCAAGTTGCCGTAAATCGCCACGAAGTTCCGTTGTGCCCTTCACTATAGTAGTCGACAGACGGCGGGGCGGCAAGGCTGGTTTGACGGCTGCGGACTGGGGACTAACTGCTGCGAACTGCTGACTAACAGCTGCTGACTAACAGCTGCTGACTAACTGCTGCGGAATCACGGACCAACTGCCAGTTCGAACTGCTAACTAACTGCGAATTGGGACACTAACTGCGAGCTGCGGACACGCTCGGCTTGCCCTCAATTCGCAATTAGTTTCCCAATTCGCATTCAGTCAGCATTTCGAACTGGCAGTTGGTCCGTGATTCCGCCGCTGTTAGTCAGCAGTTCGCAGCAGGTGAGCAGATCCGGGTAAAGCGGCGCCGAACGAATAGGAGGTCGGCGTTGTCGATCAGAACTCGAGCTCGAAGCCTTCGTTGGTTCCGTCGCGGATGGAACGGCCGGTGGTGTGAGCGCGGGCATCGAACGATTGCACCAGCGCCAGCAGTCGTTTCCGCTCCAGCGGAAGCACCAAATGCGCCAGAGTCGTGCGCTGCAGCTGTGGTGGAAGGAACGGTCGCTCGTCGTGCGACTTGCAGTAGACGATCAGCGCGCCGCCTGGAGTGAGTGGGAACGTCGCGCCCTGTGCCACCTCTTCGAGCGCTTCCGAGGAGACCACCGCCAGCGCCGGAAGATCTCCATTGAGGCCGGCGGCTGCATCACTCACCGAGCCGGCGAACAAAACGTCGTGGCCGAATCCAATCAACGTTTGCGCCAATCCTTCGAGAAGCGCGACGTCGGCACCGACGAGAATCACTTTTGCCACTCTTGTCCCTCAGCCTGTCAGGCTTTGAATCGTTTCCAGTCTTACCTCGCTGATCTCCACTACCTTCGTTCGGGAGGTGAAGCCGGAGACGATGCACACATTGCGCCGCGGAACTTGCAGCGCCCGCGAAAGAAAATCGATCAGCGCTTCGTTCGCCAATCCATCCACCGGCGGAGCTGTGACGCGCACCCGTAGAGCATGACCGTGTAAACCCGCGATCTCATTTTTCGACGCCCGCGGCTGAAGCCGCACCGTGAAGCGCACCGCATCGCCGTTCCTGCGCGCATCCAGCTCACTCACATCAACCTGAGCATTAATCCTTCGAGAATATTCAGGATGATGTAAGCGACGATGGGGCTGATGTCGATGGCGCCGAGGGTCGGAACGATCCGGCGAAAGGGTGCCAGAATCGGCTCGCTCAACAGGTAGCTCCACCGCACCCAGACCGAATACGGCGAGACGGGCAGCCACGAGCTGATCACTCTCACGACTATCGCGATCTTGAGAATCGCGAAAGTCCAGCTCACCAGCAGGTGGAAGATCCCGGCGGCGCCTTCCTGCGAGGCGCGGATCGTCGTTGCAACCTCGAGCGTCAGAAAATCGACGAGGGTGAGCACCAGGATTCCGCCGATGACAACCGCGGCCAGCGCCCACAGCGGAGCCGACGCCGGAGTCCCGCCAGCCCGCACCACCCGGCGCTCGATCGGCTGAATGATCGGATCCACGGTCTGTCTGCAAAAGCGCGCGAACGCGTTGAAGGGACTGATTTTTCTCGTCCGAACCGCCCAGTCGAGCAGACAGATCAAAGCGAAGACGACGGCAATGGAGAGCAGCGCGGTACGCAGTACCTGGGTGACTGCCTCCACGCCGACGATGAAGCTGTCCATTACTGCAGATTGGGCGTCATGTGCAGCTCTTTCACGAGGAACGCAAATCTATCCGCGGTTTCGTCGATCTGTTTGGTGGTCGGCTTGCCGGCGCCGTGCCCCGCCTTGGTCTCGATCCTCACCAGAATCGGATTGGCGCACGACTGCGCCGCCTGCAGCGTCGCCACGTACTTGAAGGTGTGACCGGGGACCACGCGGTCGTCATGATCCGCCGTGAATGCAAGTGTAGGCGGATAGCAGGTGCCCGGCTTGATGTTGTGCAGCGGCGAGTACGCGACGAGATACTTGAACTGCTCGGGATCGTCCGACGAGCCGTAATCCGACGTCCACGCCCAGCCGATCGTGAATTTCTGGAAGCGCAGCATGTCCATCACGCCCACTTCCGGCATCGTGGCGCCGAACAGATCAGGACGCTGATTCTCCACCGCACCGATCAACAGCCCGCCGTTCGAGCCGCCGCGAATCGCAAGCTTGGGTGTCGACGTGTACCCCTGGCTGATCAGATACTCCGCGGCGGCAATGAAGTCATCGAAGACGTTCTGCTTTTTGGAAAGCATGCCCGCTTCGTGCCATTCCTTGCCGTATTCGCCGCCGCCACGAAGATTGGCGAGCGCGTAAATCCCGCCCATCTCGAGCCACGCAATGTTGGCGGCTGAAAAGCTCGGAGTCTCCGGGATGTTGAATCCACCGTAAGCGTAGAGCATGGTCGGATTACTGCCATCCAGCTTGATTCCCTTTTTCGCGGTGATGTACATCGGAACCCGCGTTCCGTCCTTGCTGGTGTAGAACACCTGCCGGGTCTCGTACGGCGCAGGATCGAACGCGACGCGCGGTGCGCGGAAGGTTGTGTTCTGACCCGATTCCAGATCGTAGCGATAAACGGTCGTCGGGTACAGGAACGAGGTAAAGGTATAGAACAGCTCGTTATCGCCCTGCCGGCCCTGAATGCTGCCGACCGTTCCCATCGCCGGCAAACGTAGCTCGCCGCGATAGGCGAAGCCGCCGCCGAGCAGCTGCGCCCGCCCGCGCGCGACGATCGGCGCGGTGCTGGTGTCGTCGTAAACGATGCTCGGCGACCGCTGCTGATCGTTACGCCGGCGGTCGGGATAGTCGCGCCTGTCGTCACCCGACGAAGCGTAGAATCGCACGCTGGAATGGGCGTCCTGCAGATAGTTGGCGACGATGTCGTCGCCCGCCATCACCGCGCTGACCAGCGCGTCACGATTTTCGGGGATGATGGTGTTCCATCTCTCCTCGCGCGGATTGTCGATGCTGATCGCGACGATGCGCCCGCGCGGAGCGTTTCTGTCCGTCCGGACGTAGAACATCGTCTTCCGATTACCAATGAACGAATACTCGGCGTCGAGCTTGTCGATCAGCCGCACCACCGGGTTGTCGATCTGGGGCTTGCCGGCGTCGTCCAGGTCGATGAAGTACAGCCTGGTGCGAACGTCCGTGCCCTGCGACACCGTGATGATCAGGTACTGACCGTCATCGCTGACGCTGCCATCGAACAGCCAGTCGGGCTGATCGGGCCGATCGTACACGAGCTCGTCACGCGATTGCGGCTGTCCAATGCGGTGGTAGTACAGCTTCTGGTTCTTGTTGGCATTGGTCATCTTGTTGCCCGACACCGGCTCGTCGTAGCGCGAGTAGAAAAATCCCTTGTTGTCGTGCGTCCACGAGATTCCCGAGAACTTCACCCACTTGACGACGTCGGGCAGATCCCGGCCGTCGTCGACGCTGCGCACGTGGAGCTCCTGCCAGTCGGATCCGCTGCTCGACAGGCTGTAGGCCAGATAGCGACCGTCGTGGGATGCGGCAGTTCCTGAGAGAGCGACCGTCCCATCCGGCGACAGCGTGTTGGGATCGAGCAGAACCCGCGGCGGCGAGTTTCTTCCGTCCTGAACGTAGAGCACGCTCTGGTTCTGCAGCCCGGAGTTCTGGAAATAGAAGTAGCGATCGTTTTCCTTGAACGGCGCCGAGTACCGCGCGTAGTTCCACAGCTGAGTGAGCCGAGTGCGAATCGCGGTTCGCTGCGGGATTGTCGCCAGGAACGAATCGGTCAGTCTGTTCTCGGCCTCGACCCACGCCTTGGTCGCCGGCGAATCGACGTTCTCGAGCCAGCGATAGGGATCGGCGATGCTGGTGCCGTGATAATCATCGACCTGAGTGCCGCGCGGCGCAGCGGGATAGGTAAGCACCGGATTCGGTGCCGTCTGGGCGGGCAGCGACGCCGGCAGGACGGGAAGGGCGGCGATGAAAGCAGAGAGTGCGGCTCGTGAGATGGCCGCATTGGCGGTACGGGAGTAACGCATGGACGCGTGGCCTGCTGGCTAAATGGTTATGATGTACACCAATCTACGGCGCTTCGACGCTCAGGTTCCACTGCCACCCACGGGGAAAAAAATGGTGAAGGTGACACAGCCCGTGCAGACGGGCAGACAATACTGGCTCCTGAAATCGGATCCCGAGACTTTTGGCTGGGAAGATCTCTGGAATTCCCCCAACCGCACCACCCATTGGGACGGCGTGAGAAACTTCCAGGCGCGCAACTACATGCGCGACGAGATGAAAAAAGGAGATCTCGCTTTCTTCTACCATTCCGGCGAGCCCGAGCCGGGGATCCACGGAATCGTCGAGATCGTAAGAGAGGGATACCCCGATCACACCGCTCTCGATCCGAAGGATCCGCACTACGATCCGCGCAGCAAGGGTAAGGAAACACCCTGGACAATGGTGGACATCCGGGCCGTCGAGAAGCTCCCGCGGCCGGTGACTCTGAGCGAGATGCGCGCGATTCCACAGCTCGAGGGCATGCCTCTCCTCCGGAAGGGGAATCGACTCTCGGTTCAAAAGGTCGGCAGCGCCGAATGGAACGCGGTGCTGAACGTCGCGGGTATGACCTCCGGATAGCTTCGGGGCGCTGCGCGCAGAGGGGCTGAGAGGGGGCCGATTGCTGTTACCTGTGGCACCAGATGTTCTTCCCTCTCCTATGAGCCCCCGAACCCGCCACTCTAATGATGTCGCGGAGCAATACGCCCCCTAGGACATGACTTCCCCCGTCAAGGTTCTGGTGGCGGGTTTGCCCGCGGAGACGGTCCGCGAGATCGGTCTTAGGCTCGGTGGCGTCGTCATAAGCGAGTTCGACAACGCCCAGCAGATGGGTCGCGCCGCCGCCCACGGCGAAGCTCGCCTCGTGATCCTCAGCGATGCCCTCCCCCTCGAAGACTCGATCTACGTCGCGCGTCGCGCCAGGGATGCGAGCGACGACATGCGCATCGCCTACCTGCTGTCGATGCAGCACGCCGAGACCGGACTCCGAGCGCTCAAAGACATCCACATCGATCGGTATTTCCTCTCGCCCGTCGACACCGAGGAGATGCTCCGCCAGCTCGGCAAGCTGGCGGGCGTCGAGGTTTTGCCGTTCCAGGCATCCCACGGTGAGCATATCGCCGCCGCGGTGTTCGAGGCCTGGGAACGCGCCAAGCCCGGTGTCTTCCAGAAGATCGACCGGCTCGACGACGCTGCCATCGCCCTGCTCGACAACACCTTCTCCGCCGAGCTGAAATCGGAGGCAGAAGGCTACTCGCAAAACGTCGCCGAGGTCGCGGGACGGTTCGGCTTCGACAAAGCGGCAAGGGTGGCGCGAGATCTCGCCGAGCGGTTTGCCGGCGCTTCACTCTCTCCCGTGGACGGCGTTCCGATCTCACAGGATCTGCTCGCGCTCCGCGAGGCTCTCGTCGGCCAGCCGCAGGTGCCGGCGTCGAAGGTCGTCGTACCGGCTGATACGGCAACACCCGCTGGTCCGATGTCGCCGTTCGAGGCCGCTCAGCTCGAGGGCCGTCGTGTGCTCGTGGTCGATGACGAGCCGATGATGTCGCGCGGTCTGACCTCGCTGCTCGGCCGACGCGGGCTCGCCGTCACCGCGCTCAACGACCCGCTGCGGTTCTGGAACGTGATCGAGGAAACGAAACCGAACCTGATCCTGCTCGATCTGGAGATGCCGAAGCTGAGTGGCACCGAGCTTTGCCGCGCAATCCGGAACGATCGCCGCTGGAGCGCGCTGCCGGTGATCTTTCTCACCGGCCACACCGATCAGGCGAGCGTGCAGCGCATCTTCGCTGCCGGTGCGGATGACTACGTCGGCAAGCCGTTCGTGCCCGCCGAGCTCACGGTGCGCATCGAGAGCAGATTGACCGGAGTCAAAGCGCGCCGCACTCCGGTCGAGACGGATCCGCTTACTGGACTTGCCACCGGCGGTAAGGCCACCGAGCTGATCGAGCGATTCCTTCGACTCGCGCGCAGAAAATCCGATCCATACTCGATCGCCGTGCTCCAGGTGGATGGGTTCGCGAGCCTCGCCGCGAACTTCGGCCGCATCACCGCGAACAGCGTGCTTCGCTCCATCGGTGAGCTGCTTCCAAAATCCTTCCGCGGCGAAGACGTTCCCGGCTGGTGGGGCGGGGCGGATTTCACGGTTGGCATGTACGGCAGCTCGAAGGAGCACGCGGCGATCAAGCTCGCCCAGATCTGCGCGAAGATCGCCGAGCAGAATTTCACCGCCGAGGACGGCCGGCGCGTACATGTTTCGTGCAGTGCGGGAGTCGCGCAGTACCGGACCGACGGCGACACCGTCGCTTCGCTCTGGGACGCAGCGCACAAGGCGCTACAACAGGCGCGCACCGACGGCGGCGCGAATCGTGTCGGAGTCTCGGGCATCACTCTGACGGGCCCGATGACCCGGCGGGTGGATGTCGCGCTGGTTGATGACGACGGCGCGCTCGTCTCGCTTCTTCGGCACGCGATGGAAAGTCGGAGCCTCAGCGTTGCTACTTTCGCCGACGGCGAGACCGCTGTCGCCGCTCTCACCGGCTCGTCGCCCGAAATCCAGGCGCGACTCATTCTCCTCGATGTCGATCTCCCGGCGCTCAACGGACTCGAGGTGCTGCGCCGGCTCAAGGCGAGCGAAGTCACACGTCTCAGCAACGTCGTCATTCTCACCGCGCGAACCGGTGAGCGCGACATTCTCGCCGCCCTCGAGCTCGGCGCCGCCGACCATATCCCCAAGCCTTTCAGCGTGCCGGTGCTGATGCACAAGGTTCGCGCGGTCCTCAGGCAGAGCCAGTCGTGATCGGCGACAACATCATCCGCATCGTCATGCTGGCCGAAGTCGGCCTGTTGGTGTTCGCCGTCGCGCTCTTCTTTCTTCACGGAGTCTGGCTTAACCTCACCGACCGCCGGCTGCAGCGACTCTCAAAGGCGGCGCGGGATTCGGTAGCCGTCCTGATCAGCCGCGGCACCATCAACGTCGAGGAGCTCGCTGCACTCGCGCAGCAGCCCGACGACGTGCAGGTGATGGCGTTCCTGGAGATCTCGCGCAACGTCAGCGGAACCGGAAAGGAGCGGCTGCGCTTCATCGCCGAGAAAGTCGGCGCGATCGACCGCGCCAGAAAACTCTGCGAGCACCGTCGCTGGACGCGCCGGCTTCGTGGTGCGCGCATTCTCTCGCGGCTCGACGTTCCCGATCCGCTGGTGCGCACGCTGCTCGCCGACCCGCATCCAGCGGTGCGCGCCCAGGCAGCCGAGTGGGCCGCCGCCCAGCCGTCGGAGGAAGTGATCTCCGCGATGCTGGCGCTCCTCGCCGACCCCGCGACTCAGGCCAGATTCGCGGTGCAGAACGCGCTGCTGCGAATGGGCGGGGTGATCGCGGGCCCGCTGGCGGCTTTTCTGGAGACCCACACCGGCCGCGCCGCCGAGGCCGGACTTCGCGTCGCGGAGTCGGTGGCCGAGCCGAGCTTTGTCGCGGCAGCGCTGAGGTTTTCGGCTGTCGAAGACGACGCCGGGATTCGGGTCGCGGCGGCGAGACTCCTCGGCGCGATCGCTGGCGAAGCAGCGGCGGCGCGTCTTACCGAAATGCTCAAAGACCCTGAGTCGCGAGTGAGAGCGGCGGCCGCGCAGAGTCTGGGCCGGATGCAGCACTGGCAAGCCGGCTCGCTGTTGTTCGATTGCATGCGCGACTCCGCGTGGCGCGTCAGGAAGGAGGCGGGACTTTCGTTGCGGGCGCTCGGCGCGCCCGGAACGCTGTTCCTGCGACGCGCGCTGAGGAGCGACGATCGATTCGCGGCGGACATGGCGCAGCAGGTTCTCGATCTTCCGGCGACGGCGGCGGGATGAACGACATTCTGCACACCGTCGTCAACGCGATGCTGTTCAAGGCACAGGGGCCGGTGCTGGCGTATTTCTTCGCCATCAACGCCTGGTATCTGATTCTGCTCGTCAGCGCGCTGCTGGAGCTGCGGCGGCACATGCTGCTCATCACCGACGAGAGCCGGCACCTGCTTCTCAGCTCGACGCTGTCGCCGACGATCTCGATTCTCGCGCCCGCCTACAACGAGGAAGCGACCATCGAGACGAGCCTGCGCGCTCTGCTGGCGCTGCAATATCCGAATCTCGAGATCATCGTCATCAGCGACGGATCGAAGGATCGGACGGTGCAAGTGCTGATCGATCGCTTCAGTCTGGTGCCGGTGAAGACCATCTACGAGCAGCGCATCAAGACCAAGCCCGTGCGGATGCTGTATCGGTCATCGACGTATCCAGCGCTGGTCGTCGTCGACAAGGAGAACGGCGGCAAGGCGGACGCCCTCAACGTCGGCCTCAGCTTCGCGCGAGGCGAGCTGGTGTGCGCGATGGATGCCGACACTTTGATCGAGGGCGACGGACTTCAGCGCATGGTGCGGCCGTTTCTTTACGCCACCGATGTCGTCGCGACCGGCGGCACCATTCGCGTCGTCAACGGATCGGAGGTGAAGCACGGTCGGGTGCTCAAGGCCCGCGTTCCCACGCATCTGCTTCCTGGTGTCCAGGTGGTCGAGTACCTGCGCGCGTTTCTGTTCGGCCGGCTCGGCTGGAACAGGCTTGGCGGCAACATCATCATCTCGGGAGCGTTCGGGCTCTTTCAGCGCGATGCCGTCGTCACCGCCGGCGGGTACCTCCACGACACCGTCGGCGAAGACATGGAGCTCGTCCTCCGGCTCAAGCGGCTCTCGTACGAGAAGGGCGGGCCGGGGAAGATCGCGTTCGTTCCCGATCCAGTAGCGTGGACGGAGGTGCCCGAGTCCGCTGCCGTGCTCGGGAGGCAGCGCGACCGCTGGCACCGCGGTCTCGCTGATGTGCTGTGGCGGCACCGGCGGATGATGTTCAATCCGCGCTACGGCGTGACGGGACTGTTCGTGTATCCGTACTACGCGTTCGTCGAGCTGCTGGCGCCTCTGATCGAGGTTATTGGCTTGGTGACCCTCGGGCTCGGCCTCGCATTCGGGATGCTCGACTGGAAATTCGCCGCGCTGTTCTATCTGACTGCCTACGGTCTGGGCACGGCGATGACAGCGTTTACGCTGATCCTGGAGGACCTGAGCTTCCACCGTTACGCGACGTTCCGAGATCGCGCGCTGCTCTTCTGGTGGGCGCTGCTCGAGAACCTCGGCTACCGCCAGATGACCGTTTACTGGAGACTGCGCGGACTGTGGAAGTTCATTCGAGGCCGCAAGGAGTGGGGGGCGATGGAGCGGAAAGGGTTCCAGGCGGTACCAGCGGCAAGCGCGGGGGCGGGCACGGCCTGAAACTGCAACTGAAGAATACCGGCGGGCGGCCGTGGGCGTGCCGGCTCGCGTCCGCGGGCTATTGCCGGCAGTTCTAAACGGGGCGTTGAACGTAATTAGCGCGACGAAATGTTTGAGCCCGCGGCCTCAAGCCGTCTGGCCCAACGCCGCCCGCCGGTAGTCTTCAGTTGCAGTTCCAACCCGTCCCTCCGGAGATGCCTGCCTTGATTGCCACCCCAAATCCTGCCAATCTCCGGTAGGCCATCACCCGGGTCGGAGATCAAATGCTGCGTTCGTCGCTGGCCATCTCGCTGTGCCTTGCCTTTTCCGCCATCGGTTGCGCGAGAAAAACACCTGGCATCGATGTCACCTCCACCGATTTCGATCTCGCGCCGCTGGTTGGTCAGTGGCGTGGCACCTACAGCAGCAACTCTACGGGCAGGAACGGGACAATCGCCTTCACCTTGCGGGCTGGTGAGTCGGCGGCGTCTGGAAACGTCGTCATGATTCCGCGGCCCGATTCGTTGCTGACGCCCGAAGAGCGCGAGGTTGTCGAAAATGGCGGATCGAACGCGCGGCAGGTCCTGGCAATTCACTTCGTGAGAAAGGTTGGTGGCAACGTGCACGGCACTCTCGACCCATACCGCGACCCCGAGTGTGGCTGCCAGGTCATCACGACGTTTGATGGCGACTTCACCAACAGCACGACCATTCAGGGGACTTTCTCTACGGTCCCATCGGTTGCCGGCGGCAGGGTGAGCGGCGGCACGTGGACGGCGCGGAGGGTGAAGCTCCTGTGACCGCCCCACTGATCGATGTTCTCAGCCCCCCGGAGAGCGAGAAGATTCTGGCGCGCAACCGGGTCGGACGGATCGCATTCACGACTCAGGGGCGCGTGAATATTCTTCCGATCCACTACATGTACGAAGGCGGCTGGATCTACGGCCGCACCCAGCCCGGCGGCAAGATGCTGCTCATCCTCCGGAATCGGCGGGTCGCTTTCGAGGTCGACGAGCACCAGGATGTCTTCGATTGGCGGAGTGTCGTCGCTCACGGGACGTTTTACATCATCGAGCCCGGCGACGAGAAGGTGTACAACCATGCCGTCGAGCTTCTGCGCCAGGTGCTTCCCACCACCAAGACAACCAAAGATCCGGCGCCATATCGTACCTACTTTTTTCGCATCAATGTCGCGGAGCTGACGGGAAGATCAGCGCAGCCGACGGGCGGAGAAATCGTCGAAGCGTCCGGGGATGTCCCGACCGAGACCGCGGTCGCCGAGGCCGACATCGCGCTGCGAAACTCGGCGCGCGATGCGCTGGGTCGACTCGAGCACGTCAACGCCGAGCGCGTGACGGTCGAAGTGATGGAAGGAATCGTGATCGTCGGTGGCGTTGTGGAGACCTCGCAGGAATCATCCGACATCGAGCGCGCACTCACGACCGTTCCTGGCGTGCGGGTGATGGTAATGCAGCTTGAGGTCGATGCGCCGGACGAGGGTGCGACCGATCCCGTCGATCTCGCCCGGGCGGTAAATCAAACTCTCACCAAAGGCGCGAAAACGGGGGACGACGTGCGCGTCGTCATCGAGAACGGCTGGATCCGCGCCGAGGGCACCGTCGACAGCGCTGAGCGCCACGCCAACATCGCCCGCGATCTGCGCACCATTCGCGGCGCCCGCGGTTTCCTGGATCGGATTCGGGTCGGTTAGTCGCCCTCGCCGGGCGCTTCGTCGTGCACCGCGATCTCCAGATGAAAGCGGTGCAGGAATCGATGCAGTGCCGGCGCGAACAGCACGCCGACCATCGTAATGAAGGTGACGCCGCTGAACAGCGCGTAGAATCCGGCGAAGACGTGCAGGTGTGAAACCTGGAGCGCGCTCAGCGGCTGCGGGTCGGGAGGCGGGCCCTCACCCGACAGAATCATTGAGGAATAGTAGAACGACTCGCCCCAGCCCATTCGTCCGAGCTCGTGGTAGCCGAGCATGCCGATGATGAGCCCGCCGCCGATGACGCCGGCCGCGATCGCGGCACTGCGCAACATCCGCAGCACGAACAGCCGGCGCGACGGCATCGGCTTCATCATTACTTCAGGGTCGGGCATTGGGCCCGTTCGTCTTCGCTTGAACGGCATTGGGACCTCCATCTAATACGGAAAAGCCGGTCGATTTGTGAGTCCGCTGTGTAGGGGTTCCCCTCACTGAGCGCGGGTAAAGCCGCACAAACAATCGTCAAAGACTCTACATAGCTCAGCCGTCACCGATCGTACTATGGGTGACACTCATTACGAGACTTCAGCTTCGTGCACCGATTAAGAGCGTTCGAGGAACTACCGGCCTCCATCAGACCTGGCGCGCGCCTGCAGCCTGGCGACTCTCCCCGGCTCAGCATCCTACTGCTATCGGAAAATCCCGTCAGCGCCGAGCATGCAGTTCGCGAGCTGACACGTTGCGGATACGACGTGAACGCGGAATATGCGCAGGCCAGGTATGAGTTCGAGGTACGACTGCGGGGCGGCAACTTCGACGTGGTCGTGGCCGCTTCGCGTCTGCGCGGGTGGTCTGCCCTCGATCTGCTCGCCGCACGCAACGAAGTCAGGTCGGACACTCCGGTAATTGTGCTGGGCGAGACCGGGGCTGGCGACCTCGCCCTGCGCTGCGTCCAAGCCGGCGCCGCTGACTTCATCACGCTCGACAACATTCAGATGCTGCCGACCGCAGTGGCCCGCGCGGTGGCGGACGCCAGATCCATGAAGGAGCGCATGGCCGCGAACGATCTGGTGGGCAAGCTCAGGCTCGCCATCGACCAGAGTCCTGCCTCGATCATCTTCACCGATACGACTGGAACCATCCAGTACGTCAATCGCCGGTTCACCGAGGTTACTGGATACACCACCGAGGAGGCGATAGGGCGAACGCCAGGCATCGTTCGATCCGGTCGGAATCCGCGCGCAGTGTACTCTGATCTGTGGCGGACGATACGCGCGGGCAACGTGTGGCGCGGGGAGCTGCAGAATCGCAGGAAGAACGGAGAGCTGTATTGGGATTCGGTGAGCATCTCGCCGATCAAGGATACGAATGGCGTAGTGACTCACTTCCTCGGCTGCCAGGAAGACATCACCGATCGGAAGCTGTCGCATGAAAAGATTCGCGAAAGCGAAGAGCGTTTTCGCCAGCTCGCCGACAACATGCAGGAAGTCTTCTTCGTCGTCAGCAGCGACCTCCGTACGAAGCTTTACCTGAGCCCAAGCTACGAAGAATTGTGGGGTCGGACGCGGCAGAGCGCGGAGGATGACCCCGCGTCGTTCATCGAGGGCGTCGTCGAAGAGGATCGCGAACAGCTGTTCGCAAACATTGCGGCGGCTCAAAAGGGCGTCACTCCGCCGCCCGTCGAGTTCAGAGTTCGGCGGCCTGATGACAGCATCCGGTGGGTTCTTGCACACGCGGCGCCGGTCAAGGATGCTGCAGGCAACGTCTACCGAATTACGGGCTCGGCGCTCGACGTCACTGACCGCCACATCGCGGAGGAGGCTCTCAGAGAGAGTGAGACGAGGTTCCGGCTGCTCGGCGAAGCGACATTCGATGGAGTGGTCATCTCGGTCGATGGCGTCATTCGCGAAGCGAACCACGGGCTGGGAGCCATTTTCGGGTGCACCGCCGAAGATGCGATCGGCCGGTCAATTCTCGATTTCGTCGATCCGGGTTCACATCTCGAGGTTAAGAGTCGGATGGCACGAGCCAATTCGGGTGTCTACGAATGCGTCGGCAGACATTCGAGCGGCCGGAAGATCTTTATCGAGGTCGCAGCGAAGGCATACGTGTACAAGGGTGAAGTCGCGCGTATCGCCGCGATTCGGGACGTTACCGAACGGCGAGTTCTCGAGAATCAGTTTCGCCAGGCCCAGAA
>Ga0070684_100000158_pt1 | contig 46141 bp, 46 predicted proteins | sample KBSC723LmetaG_FD_65653 | JGI IMG/M metagenome (GOLD analysis project Ga0070684, IMG submission 65653) | Corn rhizosphere microbial communities from Kellogg Biological Station, Michigan, USA - KBS C7.2-3L metaG | ecosystem: Host-associated > Plants > Roots > Rhizosphere ...
TCGCCCATGGTGGGGACGTTCTACCGCTCGCCGTCGCCCAACGCCGAGCCGTTCGTCAACGAGGGCGACCGGGTGGAGAGCGGCCAGACGCTGTGCATCCTCGAGGCGATGAAGCTGTTCAACGAGCTCAAGGCGGAGCAGGGCGGGGTGATCCGGGCGGTGCTGGTGAAGAACGGCGAGCCGGTCGAGTTCGGCCAGCCGCTCTTCGAGCTGGAACCGGCCTGACGCCGGGCCGATGCTCGAGCGCGTCCTGATCGCAAACCGGGGAGAGGCCGCAGTGCGCCTCGTCCGGGCCTGCCACGACCTGGGCATCGAGGCGGTGGCTGTCTACTCGACCGCCGACCGGGACGGCCTGTGGGTGCAGCTGGCAGACCGCGCGGTGTGCGTGGGCCCGCACCTGGCCGCCGACAGCTACCTCAACGTCCGCAACCTGATCGGCGCCGCCGAGACGACCGGATGCGACGCCGTGCACCCGGGATGGGGCTTCCTTGCCGAGAACGCCGCCTTCGTACGTGCCTGCCAGGACAACGACCTGGTGTTCGTCGGCCCCGGCCCGGAGGCCATCGAGCTGATGGGCGACAAGAGCATGGCCAAGCGGACGATGCGTGATGCCGGCGTGCCGCTGGTGCCGGGCAGCACCGACCGGCTGGACGGCGCGGCCGCCGCCCGGTCGCTGGCGGACGAGGTCGGATACCCGGTGCTGCTGAAGGCCGCCGCCGGAGGAGGTGGCCGCGGCATGCGGCTGGTCATCGACCCGGGCGAGCTCGAGGAGGCCTACCGGACGGCGTCCGCGGAGGCCCTGTCGGCCTTCGGCGACGGCGGCATGTACCTGGAGAAGGCGATCATCGAGCCGCGCCATGTCGAGATGCAGGTGCTCGCCGACGCCGCCGGCGCGGTGCTCGTGCTGGGAGAGCGCGACTGCTCGATCCAGCGCCGCCACCAGAAGCTGATCGAGGAGGGGCCGTCGCCGGCGCTGGACGCGGCCACCAGGGAGGCGATGGCCGAGGCCGCGGCCAGGGCGTGCCATGCCTGCGGCTACGTCAACGCGGGCACCGTGGAGTTCCTGGTCGACGCGGGCGGCGGGTTCTCGTTCATCGAGATGAACACCCGGCTGCAGGTCGAGCATCCGGTCTCGGAGCTGCTGACCGGCGTCGACATCGCCTGCCAGCAGCTGCTGATAGCCGGCGGGGCGGCGCTTTCCTCCGACGGCCTGGCGCCGCTTCGCGGCCACGCGATCGAGTTCCGCATCAACTGCGAGGACCCGCGCCGCGGCTTCCTGCCGGCCGCGGGGACGGTCACCCGGCTGCGCCCGCCGCTGGGACCGGGTGTGCGGTTCGACACCCATGCCTACGAGGGCTACCGGGTGCCGCCCTTCTACGACTCGATGCTGGCCAAGGTGATCGTCCACGGCGAGGACCGCCGGCAGGCCCTGGCCCGCAGCCGGCGAGCGCTGTCCGAACTCGAGATCGAGGGCGTGGCCACCACCCGCGAGCTGTTCCTCGAGATCCTCGAGGAACCCGACTTCCGGGCCGGCAGGACGACCACGGCGTATCTCGATCACGCCCGCGAGCGGCTGCCCTCGCTGGCCTCCCAGCGGGTGCCGGCATGAGCCTGAGGCTTCCCGGCGCGCTGCTTTCCGACGAGGCCGTGGTGTCGATGGTTCGGGGCGCGGTGTCGTCGATCGAGGGAGCACGGCTCGATCGCCCGGGCCGGATCGCCCGCGTGCTGCCGGGCCGCGGCGCTGCGGTGGAGTGGCGGCTGGAGCACGGCTCGCTGCTGCTCGACCTGGACGTGGCCGTGGCCTACGGCTCGGTGCTACCCGACATCGCCCGCCGGGTGCGCGAGCAGGTGGCAGCCGACGTCGGCGCGATGACCGGGCTGCGTGTGGTGGCGGTCGACGTCACCGTCACCGGGCTGGACGCGTGAGCCGGCGAAGCGAGCGCCGCGCCGCGGCCTTCATCCTCTACCAGCGCGATCTGCTCGGCGGCCGGTTCGAGGAGCTGTACGACGCCTACCAGCGTGACAACGGCGAGCAGGTGACGGCCTTCACCCGCGGCGAGGCCGAGGGCGCATGGGAGAACCGCGAACAGCTCGACCAGGCGATCGACGCCGCGGCCGAGGGCTGGAGCACGGAGCGGATGGCGGTGCTGGAGCGAAACATCCTCCGCCTGGGCGTCCACGAGATGCGCCGCGGCGAGGTGCCGGCGGCGGTCGCGATCGACGAGGCCGTGTCACTGGCCAAGCGCTACGCCTCGCCGGAGGCCGCGGTGCTGGTGAATGGGATACTTGGCAAGATCGCGCGGACAGAGGGGGTGGGGCGGTGAGTGACGAGGTTCTCGAGCAGCTGGCGGCGGAGATCGAGGCCCTGCGCCTGCGGCTGGAACACGAGAAGCTCGACGCCGAGGGGGCGACCGAGATCCTCGAGCGGATCACCGCGCTGGCGCAGGACGCGATGACCGAGATCGAGCGGCGGGCGGACGCGCTCGGGGAGCAGGGGCACTGATCGAGGACTACCTGGCCGGCATCGTCGCCTCCGGCAACGACCGGCTCGGCGAGGCCGTCCGCTACTCGCTGCTGTCTGGCGGCAAGCGCGTGAGGCCGAGGCTCTGCCTGGCCGCTGCGGCCGGTGCCGGCGCCGACCCCCAGCTGGCCCTGCCGGCGGCCGCCGCGGTCGAGATGATCCATGCGTTCTCCCTCGTGCACGACGACCTGCCCGCCCTCGACGACGACAGCGAGCGGCGCGGCCAGCCGACCAGCCACGTCCGCTACGGAGAGGCGGTGGCCGTGCTGGTCGGCGACGCCCTGCTGTCAGCCGCCTACCGGCACGTCGCCGAGCATCTCGACGTCCCCGCCGACGTCCGCCTGGCCGTGATCGCCGAGCTGGCCGCCGGCGTCGAAGGCATGATCGACGGTCAGTACCTCGACGTCACCGCCCGCACTCCGCCCAGCCACGACCAGCTGGCCGAGCTGCACCGCCTGAAGACCGGCTCGCTGATCGGCGCCTCCGTGACCACCGGCGCCCTGGTCGGCGGCGTCGCCCGCGATCAGCTGGGGCCTCACCGCGCCTACGCCTCCGAGCTCGGCCTCCTGTTCCAGATCGTCGACGACATCCTCGACGACGGCAGCGACGACGAGCCCAGCTACGTCAACACCCTGGGCATCGACCGCGCCCGCGCCCTCGCGCGCGAGTCCCACGACCGCGCCCTCGCCCTGCTCGACCACCTTCCCGGCGACACCGCAGAGCTGCGCGACCTCACCGACCTGATCGCCCTCCGCACCGCCTGACCCCACCGCGCGCGGTGAACACAGGTGTCTGACACCTTTGTTCACCCGCAGCGTCCGGTCGCCTGCGCCGCCGGGTAGCCTGCGGCGGGTGAAGCAGCGACTCGACGTGGTGCTCGTCGAGCGCGGGCTGGCCGGAAGCCGCAGCCAGGCGCAGGCGCTGATCATGGCCGGGCGGGCCATGGTCGACGGCGTGGTGGTCGACAAGGCGGGGGCGCCGGTGGGAGAGGGCGCGGACGTCTCGCTGACCCGGCCACCGCGCTATGTCAGCCGCGGTGGGGAGAAGCTCGAGACGGCGCTGCGCGAGCTGTCGATCGACGTCACCGGTGAGCTGTGTCTGGACGTGGGGGCGTCGACGGGCGGGTTCACCGACTGCCTGCTGCAGCACGGCGCGGAGTCGGTGGTCGCGCTCGACGTTGGGCGGGCCCAGCTGCACGAGCGCCTGCGATCCGACCCGCGGGTGGTGGTGCTGGAGCGCCAGAACGTGCGCGGCCTGACCGCGGACATGCTCCCGTTCCGGCCCAGCTTCGTCACGGCGGACGTGTCGTTCATCTCGCTGCGCACCGCGCTGCCGGCGGCGCTGGCGGCGGCGCAGGAGCCGTGGAGGGCGATCGTGCTGGTGAAACCGCAGTTCGAGGCCGGCCGGGAGCACGTGCGGAAAGGCGTCGTGCGGGATCCCGAGGTGCGCCGGGCGGCGGTGCAGGGTGTGGCCGATTTCGCGACATCGCAGGGGCTCGCCGTCCTCGGGGTGTGCGATTCTTCGCTACCGGGGCCCGCCGGGAACCGCGAGTACCTGATGGCGCTCGCGTCCAGCGAGCACCCATCGACAGGGAAGCGGGTGATCGATGTCGCTGAAGCAATCCGAGACGCCGTCGGGGACGCCTAGCAAGGCGGTCTCCCGCGTGGCCGTGGTCACCCACGGCAAGGCCGACCGGATCGGCGACGCCCTGGAGCGGCTGCAGTCGGTTGCCGAGAGATGTGGGGTGACCCTGGTCGACGACGCGGACGCCGAGCTGGCGGTGGTGCTGGGGGGCGACGGCACCATGCTGCGGGCGCTGCAGCGGTTCCTGGGCACGCCGGTGGCGTCGCTGGGCGTCAACTTCGGCCGGGTCGGCTTCCTGACCAGCATCGCCGCCACAGAGCTGGAGGCCGGCCTCGAGCAGGCGTTCGCCGGCGGCTACGAGATGCGGGAGCTGCCGACCATCGAGGCCGACTGCGAGGGCGGGCTCGTGAACGGCATCAACGACGTGGTGCTGAGCAGCGGGATCCTCGGCCGGATGGTGATGCTGGAGTGGTCGGTGGAGGGCGTGTCGATGGGCGATCTGGGCTGCGACGGCGCCATCCTGGCGACGCCGACCGGGTCGACGGCCTACAACCTGTCCGCCGGCGGGCCGGTGCTGGCCTGGGGCACCGACGCCTTCGTGGTGTCCTTCGTTTCGCCCCACTCGCTGCACGCCCGGTCGATGGTGCTCGGCCGGTCGCATGTGGTGGAGCTCCGAAACGCGACGGTCGACGTCCCCCTGCAGGTGATCGTCGATGGCCACGGGCAGGGGACGATCGATCCCGGCGGCGCCGTGACGGTGCGGATGTCAGACCGCTCCGCGCGGCTCGCCAGGCTTCCCGGCACCTCGTTCTTCTCCCGCTATCGCGACACCTTCTCCCACTGAGCCGTGCTGCTTCGCCTGCAGATCGAGAACCTTGCCCTGATCGAGCATGCGGAGCTCGAGGCCGGGCCGGGCCTGAACGTGCTGACCGGGGAGACCGGCGCGGGCAAGACGATGCTGGCGCAGGCGATCGGGCTGGTGGCGGGCGGCGCTCCCGGCCCCGGCCTGGTCGGCCCGCACGGCGCGGAGGCGTACGTCGAGGCCGAGTTCGCGGTTCCGCCGGACTTCTGGAACGACCCGGCACTGGAGGCTGTCGCCGGACTGCGGCCGGACGGCGAAGACACGCTGATCGTGGCCCGCAGGCTGACCGCCGGCGGTCGCAGCAGGGCGCTGGTGTGGGGCCGAAGCTGCGCCCGGGCCGACCTGGAGGCGATCGGCGACCGCCTGCTCGAGGTGTCGTCGCAGCACGAGGCCCGGAAGCTGGCCAGGCCGTCCTACCAGCTGGGCCTGCTCGACGCGTACGGCGGACTCGAAGCGGCGGCCGCCGCCATGGCGGCGGCCTGGAGCGCCCTTCGGGACGCCCGGTCGGAGCTCGACGCGGCCCGCGTCGCCGCCCGCGAGCTGGCTCGGCGGCGGGGGGAGCTCGAGGAGCTGGCGGCCCGGGTCGAGGAAGCCGCCGTCGAGCCCGGCGAGCGGCAGCGGCTGGTCGCCGATCGCGAACGGCTCCGACACCTCGATGACCTGGTTGCGGCGCTGGCGGGTGCGGCGGCGCTCGTCAACCCCGACGACGGGGAGGGCGCGCTGACGATGACCGGGCGAGCGGCGGAGGGGGTTGCCGGCGTCGAGCGGTTCGACCCCACCCTCGAGTCGCTGGCCGGTGAGTTGCGGGACGCCGCCGTCCGCCTGCAGGAGGCGGCCATCGACATCGGCGCCCGGCTCGACGCGCTGGATGCCGATCCCGGGCGGCTGGAGGAGCTGGAGGGGCGGCTGCAGCTGTTCACCGAGCTGGAGCGGCGGTTCGGTGCGCCCGTGGAGCAGCTCGTCGATGAGGCCGGCGACGCCCGCGAGGCGCTCGAGCGGCTCGATCGGGAGGGTGAGCGGACGGCGGCGCTCGAGCAGGCAGTTGACGCAGCCGAGGCCGTCGCGGCGGAGCGCGCCGGAGAGCTCTCGGCCGCCCGGCGGGCCGCGGCCGAGCCCTTCGCCCGCGCCGTCGAGGCGGAGCTGGACGACCTGGGCATGTCGGGCGCCCGGCTGGACGTCGGCTTCGGGGAAGCCGAGCTGGGCGTGAGAGGCGCAGACGCCGTCACGCTGCGGTTGGCGGCCAACAGCGGGCTGCCGGCCCAGCCGCTGGCCCAGGTGGCGTCGGGCGGCGAGCTCTCGCGGATCGCGCTGGCGATCCGGGTCGCGGCGCGCAGCGGGGGTGGTCCGGAGACGCTGCTGCTGGACGAGGTCGACGCCGGCGTCGGCGGCCGGACGGCCAGGGCGGTGGGAGAGAAGCTGCGGCGGCTGGCCGGCACCACCCAGCTGATCTGCATCACCCACCTGCCCCAGATCGCCGGCCTCGCCGAGACCCACTTCCGGGTCGAGAAGTCGGACGGCGAGCCAACCGTGACCGGCGTTCTGCGGTTGCGCGACGACGAGGTGGTCGACGAGCTGGCGAGGATGCTGGGCGCCGACGAGGGCGACAGCGCCGCCCGCGAGACGGCGGCGGCACTCCGCGGCTGATCGTGTGGGGGTTTCAGTCGCGGCCGGTTCGGGCTATTCCGTCTGCGTGGCAACCGATCCGGAGGACGTGCGAGACGTCGAGGAGGCGATCGCAGCCGACGCGCGGCTGAGCCTGGTCGAGCTCGACCAGGCCGGCAATCCCCGCTACGACTTCTACGACCCTGCCACCGGTGAGCGGCGCACCGGCCTCAGCACGTCCGAGGCGCTGGCGATCGCAGCCCGGCAGGAATAGACCTGCGGGCCGGGCGCGAGCCGACCGGCTGAGCGGCCCCGAGGGGCCAGCTTGTAATCTATACAGACAACGACTGGCGCTCCGTCCCGCGGCTGCCCTATCATGCCCTTCCGAGACCCGGTCAGACTCGGAAAGGTGGGCGTCAGGTGAGCAAGCAGGCCAAGTACGTGTTCGTGACCGGGGGCGTCGTCTCGTCTCTCGGCAAAGGGATCACCGCAGCCTCGCTTGGCCGGCTGCTGAAGGCGCGCGGCCTCAAGGTCTCGCTGCAGAAGTTCGACCCCTACATCAACGTCGACCCGGGGACGATGAGCCCGTTCCAGCACGGCGAGGTGTTCGTGACCGAGGACGGCGCGGAGACCGATCTCGACCTTGGCCACTACGAGCGGTTCGTCGACGAGTTCCTGTCCCGGAACTCGAACCACACCACCGGCTCGGTCTACAACACGATCATCCGTCGCGAGCGCAAGGGCGAGTACCTCGGCTCCACGGTGCAGGTGATCCCGCACGTCACCGACGAGATCAAGCGGCGGATCCAGCGGGTGGCCCAGTCGGAGGAGATCGACGTGGTGATCTCCGAGATCGGCGGCACCGTGGGTGACATCGAGAGCCTGCCCTTCCTGGAGGCGATCCGCCAGTTCCGAAACCAGGTCGGCCGCGACAACGTGATGTACATCCACTGCACGCTGGTGCCCTTCATCGAGGTTGCCGGCGAGCTCAAGACCAAGCCCACCCAGCACTCGGTGCAGGAGCTACGGCGGATCGGAATCGCGCCCGACATCATCGTCTGCCGCTCGCGGCAGGGGATCGGCCGCGAGATCCGCGAGAAGATCGCCCTGTTCGCCGACGTCCCGGTGGACGCGGTGATCTCCGCGGCCGACGCCGACAACATCTACCAGGTGCCGCTGCAGATGCAGGAGCAGGGGCTCGACCGGCTGGTCTGCGACCGGCTGGCGCTGGTCACCGGGCCGCCCGACATGCGCGAGTGGGAGGCCGTGGTCGACCGCATCGCACAGGCCGAGGGCGTGGTGCGGATCGCCATCGTCGGCAAGTACGTGCAGCTGCAGGACGCCTACCTGTCCGTGGTCGAGGCGCTCAGCCACTCGGCGATCCATCACGGGACGAAGCTCGAGATCATCTGGGTCGACGCCGAGACGCTGTCCCTGGAGGAGGCCCGCGCCCGGCTGGCCGAGGCGGACGGGGTGCTGATCCCCGGCGGGTTCGGCATCCGCGGCATCGAGGGCAAGATCGCGGCTGCCCGCTTCGCCCGCGAGAACGACGTGCCGTACCTGGGCGTGTGCCTGGGCATGCAGGTGGCCGTGGTCGAGTTCGCCCGCCACGTGGTCGGGCTGGACGGCGCCAACTCGAGCGAGTTCGACCCCGAGACGCCCTACCCGGTGATCGACCTGCTGCCCGAGCAGAAAGAGGTCGAGGACATGGGCGGCACCATGCGCCTGGGCTCCGATCCGGTCAAGCTGGTCGATGGCTCCAGGGCGTACGCCGCGTACGGCGAGCCCGTCGTCTACGAGCGACACCGGCACCGTTACGAGGTCAACAATCAGCTGCGGCCGAAACTGGCGGCCAAGGGGTTGCTGGTCTCGGGGACGTCGCCCGACGAGCGGCTTGTCGAGGTGATCGAGCTGCCCGACCATCCCTGGTTCGTGGCCAGCCAGTACCACCCGGAGTTCAAGTCGAGGCCCAACCGGCCGCAGCCGCTGTTCCGCGACTTCGTGGGCGCGGCGGTGGCGCGCGCCCGGGACGAGGACACGGCGCCCGTCTCCGAGGCGATCAGCACCTGACGTCCGCTGTGTGGCTGCTAACGTTGGCGGCGCCCGACCTGGCCCCAGAAACGCGATGACGACGGCAACGGAGACATGGACCGACCTCGAGTCGCGCATGCGCGACCTCTCGGCGCTGGCCCGCATCTCCAGCCTGCTCAACTGGGACCAGGAGACCTACATGGCGCTCCAGGGCGCGGACGCGCGCGGCCGGCAGGCCGCGATCATGGGCGTCGTCCGGCATGAGCGGCTGACCGACCCGGCGCTCGGCGACCTGCTGGAGCAGGCCGCCGTGGAGCAGCTCGACGAGGGGCGCGCCGCGATGGTGCGCAACCTGCGACGCGACCGCGACCGCGCCGTGAAGGTGCCGGCACAGCTGATCCGGCGGCTGGCCATCGCCCAGGCCCGCGGCTCGACCGCCTGGCGGGTCGCCCGTGCGGAGGCCGACTTCGAGCTGTTCCGCCCGGCGCTCGAGGAGGTGATCGCCGTCAAGCGCGAGGAGGCTGCGGCGATCGCCGTGGATGGCGAGCGTTACGACGCGCTGCTCGACGTCTACGAGCCCGGCATGCGCGTGACGACGCTGGAGCCGCTGCTTGGCGGCCTGCGTGACGAGCTGACGGCGCTGATCGCCCGCATCGGGGATGCGCCGGCGCTGCCGGCGCCCCCGTTCCAGGGCCGGATCTTCGCCGACGCCGACCAGTGGGACCTGACGATGCGGATGGTCGCCGACCTCGGCTTCGACCTGACCGCCGGGCGGCAGGACCGCTCGGCCCATCCGTTCACCTCGACCATGGCGTTGCGTGACGTCCGGCTGACCACCCGCATCGACGAGCGCGACCCGTTCGACGCCATCTTCTCAAGCCTGCACGAGGCCGGCCACGGCCTCTACGAGCAGGGCTTCGATCCGGCGCACGAGGATACCCCCCTGGCCGAGGCGCCCTCGTTCGGCATCCACGAGTCGCAGTCCCGGCTGTGGGAGAACATCGTCGGCCGCAGCCGCGAGTTCTGGCGCCACTACGAGCCTGTGATGCACGAGATGTTCCCGGCGGCGATGGCAGGAGCCACGGCCGAGGATCTGTTCCGCGAGGCCAACCGGGTGCAGCCGTCGCTGATCCGGGTCGAGGCCGACGAGGTGACCTACAACCTGCACATCCTGGTGCGCTTCCAGCTCGAGCTGGGCGTGCTGCGGGAGGAGCTCGAGGCGGCCGACCTGCCGGCAGCCTGGAACGAGCTCTACCAGGGCCTGTTGGGCATTCGCCCGCAAAACGACGCGGTCGGGGTGATGCAGGACATCCACTGGTCGCAGGGCGATTTCGGCTACTTCCCGAGCTACACGCTGGGCAACCTCTACTCGGCGATGTTGTGGGGGAGCTACGCGGACGGCAATCCGCGGGCCGCCGAGCAGATCGGTCGGGGCGAGTTCGCACCGCTGCTGGAGTGGCTGCGCGAGCGGGTGCATCGGCGAGGAGCGATCGAGGACGCCGACGTGATCATCGGTCGGGCAACCGGCGCCGAGTTGAGCGCGCGGCCGTTCGTCGACTACCTGTGGGCGAAGTACGGCGACCTGTACGGCCTGACGCGTTGATCGCGCCGGCCGTGGAGCCCCTCGACCTGTTCGTCGAGCTGGCCGCCATCGCCAGCCCGCCCGGCAAGGAGCGGGGCGTCGCCGATCACGTCGAGTCGTTCCTGGGCGACCTCGGCCTGGCCTGGGACGAGGACGGAGCCGGCGCCCAGATCGGGTCCGAGATCGGCAACGTCTACTGCCGGCTGGCGGCCACCGCTCCGGGCACGCCGATCTTCCTGAACGCCCACCTCGACACGGTTCCGCCGACCGGTCCGATCGAGCCGGTGGTGGAGGACGGCATCGTCACGAACGCGCACGACACCATCCTCGGCGCCGACAACAAGGCCGCGGTGGTGGCGATGCTCTGCGCCGTCAGCGACCTCGTCCGCTCGGGGGCTCCGCACGCGGGCGTCGAGCTGGTGTTCACGCCGATGGAGGAGGTCGGGCTGCAAGGGGCCAAGAGCTTCGACGTCACCCGGCTGGCCGCGGAGTTCGGCTACTGCTACGACCACGCCGCCGCGGTCGGCAACGTCGTCCTGGCCGCGCCCTCCCAGCAGAGCTTCCGGATCGTGTTCCGGGGCCGGCCGGCCCACTCGGGGATCGAGCCGGAGCTGGGGCGGAGCGCCATCCTGGCGGCCGCCAGGATGATCGCGGCCATGCCGCACGGGCGGATCGACGCCGAGACCACCACCAACGCCGGCCTGATCCAGGGCGGGGTGGCGGGCAACATCGTGCCCGCGGAGTGCGTGGTCTGGGCGGAGGCCCGAAGCCGGATCCCTGACCGGCTGGACGAGGTCACCCAGAGCATCATGGAGGCGGCGAACGACGCCGCGTCCGCCACCGAGTGCGAGGTGGAGGTTCGGGCGAACAGCGAGTACCGCGGCTACCGGCTGCGCCCCGGCTCGCGGCCCGTGGCGCTGATCTGCGACGCGCTGCGCGGGGCCGGGTTCGAGCCCGCATTCATCGAGTCCGGGGGTGGCGCGGACGCCAACGTGTTCAACGCCGCCGGCGTCGCCTGCGTCAACGTCTGCAACGGGATGGCGGCCATCCACACGGCCGAAGAGCACATCGCGGTGGCCGACCTCGAGGCGATGACCGACGTCACCCGCCGCCTGATCGCCGCCTGCGTGGCCCCCTGACGGAGCCGAACCACCCCGAACCGACCGGCGGGCCGTACAATCTGCCAGTCATGCCCAATCGCCGCCGAACGGATAGGAAGATCGGACGATGAAGATCGGTGTCGCCAAGGAGATCAAGCAGGACGAGTACCGGGTGGCGCTGACCCCGGCGGGGGTGCGCGAGCTCGTCCACCACGGCCATGAGGTGTTGATCGAGCAGACGGCCGGGGAGGGCAGCTCCGTCTCGGACGACGACTACCGCGCCGCCGGCGCCTCGATCGTGTCCGTCGACGACGTCTGGGGAGACTCCGAGCTGATCCTGAAGGTCAAGGAGCCGCAGGACGGCGAGTGGCAGAAGCTCTCGCCGGGCCAGGTCCTGTTCACCTACCTGCACCTCGCGGCGGCGCCGGAGCTGACCCGGGGACTGGTTGAGACCGGCGCCACCTGCATCGCGTACGAGACCGTCGAGACCGCGGATCGCAAGCTGCCGTTGCTGGCGCCGATGAGTGAGGTCGCGGGCCGGCTCTCGGCACAGGTCGGCGCCTACTACCTGATGAAGCCGTTCGGCGGCCGGGGCAGGCTGATGGGCGGCGTGCCCGGGGTGCTGCCGGCGAAGGTGCTGGTGCTCGGGGGCGGTGCGGTCGGCTACAACGCGGCGCTGATCGCACAGGGCATGCAGGCGGACGTGACGATCTTCGAGCGCAGCGTCGATCGGATGCGCGAGCTCGACGTCAGCCTCGGCCGCACCGTGCTGCTGCAGATGTCGAACCGCCACTCGATCGAGGAGGCGCTGCCCGAGGCCGACCTCGTGATCGGGGCCGTCCTCATCCCTGGCGCCAAGGCTCCGCACCTGGTCAGCCGCGAGGATCTCGCATCCATGAAGGCGGGCTCGGTGATGGTCGACGTCGCCATCGATCAGGGAGGCTGCTTCGAGACCTCCCATCCGACCACCCACACCGACCCCACCTACGTCGTCGACGACGTGCTGCACTACTGCGTCGCCAACATGCCGGGCGCCGTGCCGGTCACCTCCACCTGGGCGCTTACCAACGTCACTCTGCCCTTCATCGAGGCGATCGCCCAGCGGGGCGTCGCCCGGGCGGTGGCGGAGGACGGGGCGCTGGCCAAGGGCGTGAACGTGATCGACGGCCGGGTCACCTCGCAGCCCGTGGCCGAGGCGGTCGGCCTTCCCTACACGCCGCTCGACGAGGTGGCCGTCCCGGCCTGAAGCCAGGCCAGCCAGCCTGCCCGAACGGGCACGCGGCCGAGCTCACCGCCGCCGGCGGTGTCGACGAACACCAGCGCGCCGCCCGTGGAGAACACGGTGGTGGCGCCGTCCGGCGACGCCGCCGCCGATACCGCGTTCAGACCGACGCCGAGCGTTCGCCCTCCGGCCACCGCCCGCGCGATCACCCCCGATGCCGTGCGGCACCAGGCGACCCGGCCGCCGCCGGCGAGGCCGATCTCGCGGGCCGGGTGACCGGTGTCCCAGACCCCGGTGGTGTCCCCGGCCGCGTCGAAGAACACGATCACAGTGGTCGCCGACCCGGGCTCGGTCGTCGTCCGCGTGGCCGGCACGGCAAGCACGTCTCCGGCGGCGGCGATCCCGGGCACCTGGGTGACGCCCTCGCCCAGCAGCTTGCCCAGGGAGCCGGCGTCGGCCACGGTGTGCCAGCCGACGGCAACCCTGCCTCCGCCCGGCACCAGGCGGTAGGCCAGCCGCCCGCCGACGAACCCCGGGAAGCAGGCGCGGTGGACGACCGCCGAGGTGTGGCCGGCCCGCCATTCGCGCACGATGCCCCCGGGCTGACTGCCGTCGCAGGTCGCCAGGACGTCCGATCGGGGGCCCCATGCCGGCGGCGAGACGGCCAGGTCGGGATGCCTGAACGGCATCACCGTGCGCCCGGTGTCGAGGTCGAGCACCTGCAGCCGCGACGGCGCGGTGAACGGGCGACCGACGTGCATGGCCAGCAGCCGGCCGTCAGGCGACGGCCAGAAGCGGCAGTGGCCCCCGTCCGTCGTGACGGCCTGCGAGCGGAGGCTGGTCAGGGACAGCTGGCGGACCTCGCAGGAGGGAGTGGCGTACAATACGGATCCCATCAATCCCTGGGGTTGCTGGGGGCGCCCGGCGGCCGGCCCGCCGGCTCCGGCCCCTCCGACCAGCGCAACGGCTGCGACGGCGACGACGGTGGTGGCGACCATCCCGCTGCTCGCCCGCTCCCACATGCGAGCATCGTAGTGAGAAGGAGTCGATTCACGCGCGACGAACATCTCCGCCGATGAGGACATACGATCGCAAGCTCGCCGACTTCATGAGCAGCCTGCAGCTGGAGCGCGGCGCATCACCCCACACCATCGAGGCCTACCGGCGCGACCTGGTCGACCTGGGCGCGTTCATCGAGCATGCCGACCCCGACACGGTCGACGTCTCGGTACTGGACGAGTACGCCCTCGCGCTCCGCGACCGCGGCCTGTCGCCGGCCACCGTGCGGCGGCGGCTGGCGGCGGTGCGCGCCTTTCTCAAGTACCGGGCCCGGGAGGGGGGCCGGCCGGATGCGGGCAGGGGAGTGCCGCTGCCGCGGCTGGGCCGCAGGCTGCCGGAGCCGCTGACCCCGGTCGAGGCCGTGGCCATCGTCACCCAGCCGGACGCCACACCCAGGGGCCTGCGCGACCGGGCCATGCTCGAGCTGCTATACGGCGCCGGGCTGCGGGTTTCGGAGCTGGTGTCGCTGAGAGTGGGCGACGTCGATCTCGACGAGGGGCTCGTCCGCTGTATGGGCAAGGGTGCCAAGCAGCGGGTGGTGCCCACCGGCAGCCGGGCGATCGACGCCATCCGCATCTACATGCAGCGCGGCCGGCCCTACCTGGGCCGGATGCAGCGCGGCGACGTGCTGTTCCTGAACCACCGCGGGCAGGGCATCACGAGGCAGGCGGTGTTCCAGCTCGTCCGCGAACATGCGCGGGGCGCCGGCATCGAGAAGGTGGTGACGCCGCACACGCTTCGCCACTCGTTCGCCACCCATCTGATCGAAGGCGGCTGCGACCTTCGCAGCGTCCAGGAGATGCTCGGGCACGCGACGATCGAGACGACCCAGGTCTACACGCACGTCTCGGCGGAACACGTCCGCGAGGCCTACCAGAAGGCCCACCCGAGGGCTTGAGCGTCGAGCTGCGGCCGCTCGCCGACGGGGACGCCGGCTGGCTCGCGGAGCTCCACAACCGCGCGTTCGCGGACTACCCGGTGCCGGCGGTGCTGGACGCCTCGTCGCTGGCCTTCTACATGGACGAGACCGACGTCCGCCCCGAGTTGTCGTTCGCCGCGCACGTGGACGGGAGGCCGGCCAGCTTCTGCCTGGGGGCGATCCGCGGCCGCACCGCCAGCATCCGCGGCGAGGGGACGGTCCCGCTGCTGCGGCGGCGCGGGCTCGGCGACCGGGCGCTGATGGCGACGCTCGACGCGCTCGGCGCCGCCGGGGCGCGCACGGTCGGCCTCGAGGTGCTGGACGGAAACCAGGCCGCCCGCAGGCTGTACGAGCGGCGTGGCTTCGAGGTCCGGCGGCGCCTGCTCGGCCACACGCTTCGGCGGCCGCCCCGGCTGGGGCTGCTCGACCGCCGCAAGTACCGGCTGGCCCAAATCGATCCCGACGAGGCGCTCGACCGCCTTGCCCGCTGGGGCTGGAGCGACGCGCCCTGGCAGCTGCAGCCGCGGTCGCTGGCCCACCTGCCGGCGCTGGCCATGGGCGACCGGGCGGTGGTCATCGGCCGCCGCCGGGGCAGGCGGTTCTGGCTCTACGCGCTGGCTGTCGACCCGGCCGCTCGCGGAGCCGGCGTCGGCCGCACCACGCTGGCCGCCCTGAATACGGAGTGGATCGCCGTGCCGGCCCTGGTGCCCGAGGAGTGGGCGCCGTTGCATGCCTTCCTGCGCCGCCTGGGAGCCGAGCCCGACGCCTTCGCCCAGTGGGAGATGACGCGGCCGCTGGGGGAGTGACGCCGCCGGGCATGGTCTAGATTGCCCGGCGTGCCCCGCGCGTGCGTGATCGTGCTCGATGCGGTCGGAGCCGGCGACCTGCCGGACGCCGACGAGTTCGGCACGGCCGGTTCGAACACGCTGGGCCACGTGGCCGAGGCGGTGGGCGGCCTGGACGTGCCGGCGCTGCAGGCGCTCGGGCTGGGCAACGTTATGCCGCTGGCCGGCTGCGGCCCGCGGCCTGGTGCGCCGGCGGTGTGGGGGCGGCTGGTCGAGCGCAGCAAGGGGATGGACACGACCACCGGGCACTGGGAGATGATGGGCATCGTCACCGAGCAGCCGTTTCCCACCTTTCCGGACGGCTTTCCGGCCGCGCTGATAGAGGACTTCGCCCGCCGTACGGGACGGGGTGTGATCGGTAACCGGGCGGCCTCGGGCACGGAGATCATCCAGCTTCTGGGCGAGGAGCATCAGCGGACCGGCAGCTGGATCGTCTACACGTCGGCCGACAGCGTCTTTCAGGTCGCCGCCCATGAGGGCACGGTGCCGGTCGAGGAGCTGTATGCCGCCTGCCGCACCGCCCGCGCCATGCTGACCGGTGATGACGCCGTGGGGCGGGTGATCGCGCGGCCGTTCGAGGGGTCGCCGGGCGCCTACGCGCGCACACCCCGGCGCCACGACTTCTCGCTCGAGCCGCCGACGCCGAACCACCTCCAGCTGCTGCGCCAGGCCGGGGTCGGCGTCCACGCGGTGGGCAAGATCGGCGACATCTTCGCGGGCCGCGACATCGACAGCTCGGCGCCCACGGAATCCAACGCCGAGGGCATCGTCCGCACCATCGAACGGCTGCGCGACCTGCCGGACGGCAGCATCGTCTTCACCAACCTGGTCGAGACGGACATGATCTGGGGCCACCGCAACGATCCCGAGGGGTTCGCCGGATCGCTGCAGGAGTTCGACGAGGAGCTGCCCCGGCTGCTGGCCGCGCTCCGCCACGGCGACCTGCTGGTGATCACCTCCGACCACGGCTGCGATCCAACCACCGCATCCACTGACCACTCGCGCGAGCACGGGCTGCTGCTGGCGCACGTGCCGGGGTTACCGGCGATGGGTCGCCGCCACGACGGCGACACGTTCGCCGACGTCGGCGCCACGGTGTTCGGACACGTCACCGGGCGGCCGGCCCCCGAGCTGCCGGGCAGGTCGATCTTCCACACGTGAGCTCGCGTATCGTCGACCTGATCGCGCGCAAGCGCGACGGCGGAGAGCTGACGGGCGCCGAGATCGCCCGGATGATCTCGGATCAGACGCCGGATGAGCAGCTGGCGGCGTTCCTGATGGCCGTCGTCTTCCGCGGCATGACCGAGGCGGAGACGATCGCCCTGCTGGACGCCATGCTGGCCGGAGGCACCCGGTTGCAGTGGCCGTGGCCGGTGGCCGACAAACACTCGACCGGAGGGGTGGGCGACAAGACGACGCTGGTGGTGGCTCCGCTGGTTGCCGCCTGCGGTGTCCATGTGGCCAAGATGAGCGGCCGCGGCCTCGGCCACACCGGTGGCACGATCGACAAGCTGGAATCGATCCCCGGCCTGCGAGTCGACCTGACCGTCGAACAGATGCGGGCGCAGGTCGAGCGGGTGGGGATCGTGGTCTGCGCGCAGACCGCCGATCTGGCCCCGGCGGACGGCCGCCTCTACGCCCTGCGCGATCTCACGGCCACCGTGTCGAGTCTGCCGCTGATCGCGACCAGCATCATGTCCAAGAAGATCGCATCGGGAGCGACCCGGCTGGCGCTGGACGTGAAGTCGGGCGAGGGTGCGTTGCTGCCCGACCAGCGCTCGGCCCGCGAGCTGGCCGACCTGATGGTCCGGCTGGGCACCGGCCATGGCATCGAGGCCACGGCCTTTGTCTCGGCGATGGATCAGCCCCTCGGCTGGGCGGTGGGTAACGCGCTCGAGGTGGAGGAATCGGTGGCCACCCTGGCCGGCGGCGGCCCGGACGACCTGCGCGCGCTGGCCTTGGAGGCGGCGGGATGGCTGGTCGGGGACGAGCTGCGCGTGCGCCGGGCCCTGGAGTCGGGCGAGGCGCTCGAGACCTATCGCCGGTGGATCCGCGCCCAGGGCGGCGACCCCGACGCCCCGCTGGAAGCTGCACCCGTGGTGCAGGAGGTGGCGGCGCCGTTCCCGGCCACCGTCACCCGCTGTTCGGCGCGGGCCGTCGGTGGGCTGGCGATGCGGCTGGGCGCCGGCCGGCCCGGCAAAGGCGACCGGATCGACCATGCGGTGGGGGTGGTGGTGCACCGCAAGCGGGGCGACACGGTCGAGCAGGGCCAGCCGCTGGCCACCGTCCACGCCCGGGCGGAGGTCGATCCGGTGCAGGTGCTGGACTGCTTCGAGCTGGACCGCCGTGCCTGAACTGCCCGAGGTGGAGACGGTGCGCCGTGGCCTGGAGGCGGTGCTGGTCGGCCGCTCGTTCGAGGACGCCGACATCCGCGACGGCCGGCTGACTGCGCCCTTCGATCCCCAGGCGATCGCCCACGAGCTGCGCGGCTCGGTGGTGCAACGCGTCAGCCGCCGCGGGAAGTACCTGGTGGTCGAGCTCGACGACGGCCGGGCGCTGGTCTGCCACCTGCGCATGACCGGCTGGTTCCACCACGTGCCCGAGCCGTCGGAGCGGCCGCACCTGCGGGCGGTGTTCGGGCTGGATGACGGCACCTGGCTGCTCTATTCCGACCAGCGCCGATTCGGCACCATGCGGCTGCTGGAGCCGGGCGAGCTCGAGGAACACTGGCTGAAACGGGTCGGCCCCGAGCCGCTTCACCCTGGCTGGACGGCCCGCGACCTGAGGGCCTCGCTGGCCCGGCGCAGAGCGCCGGTCAAGGCGCTCCTGCTCGACCAGCTGGTGGTGGCCGGCGTTGGCAACATCTACGCCGACGAAGCGCTGTGGGAGGCGCGGATTCATCCGCTCACCCCGGGGGCGGCGATTGGTCCGGCCCGCGCCGAGCGGCTGCACGATGCGGTGGTGGCCGTGCTCGAACGCGGTATCGAGGCGCAGGGCGCCAGCATCGACACCTATCGCAGCGTCGAGGGAACGCCTGGCACGATGCAGGAGCGGTTCGCGGTCTACGATCGCGAGGGCGAGCCCTGCTTCCGCTGCGGCACGCCCATCCGCAAGATTCGAGTCGCCCAGAGAGGAACCCACTTCTGTCCACGCTGCACCCCACGGCCCTGAAGTTCAGCCGCCGCGCCGCCCAGCTCGGCCTGGAGCTCGACGTCCGCGAGCTCGAGCAGTCGACCCGCACGGCGCAGGAGGCGGCCGACGCGGTCGGCTGCGAGCTGGGCCAGATCGTCAAGTCGGTGGTGCTGATCGACGGCGAGGAGCCGCTGCTGTGCCTGACCGCCGGCGACCGGCGGGTCGACGTCGAGGGGCTGGGCTCCGGGGTGCGGATGGCCCGCGGCCGCGACGTCAAGGAGCTGACCGGCTATGCGATCGGCGGCGTACCGCCGGTCGGCCACGACCGGCCGATCCGCACGGTGGTCGACCGCTCACTGCTGAGGTTCGACAGCGTGTGGTGCGCCGCCGGTACGCCCTATGCGCTGTGCCAGGTCAGCCTCGCCGACCTGCGGGCGGCGCTAGGCGGCCATCAACTCGTCGAGTCGGCCTGACCGGTCGAGCTGGAGCAGCTCCCGGAAGCCGCCGAGCGGCCGGTCGTCGACCACCACCAGTGGCACCGTCCACTGCCCGGCCAGGTCGAACATCCGCTGGCGGAAGGCGGGATCGTCGCTGATGTCGACCTCCTGGAAGGCGATTCCGCGCTCGTCGAGCAGGCGCTTGGCGGCGTCGCAGAACCCGCACCAGTCGGTCGAGTAGACGACGACGCGCGAGCTCTGGGGCGGTGTGGGATCTGACATCGGCGATATCCTCGACGGATGGGCCGGAGCTATGAGACGGAAAGCGTGGTGCTGCGCTCGATGCGGTTCTCCGAGGCCGACCGTATCCTGCACCTTTTTACCCTCGAGCGCGGCAGGGTGAACGCGATCGCCAAAGGCGTGCGAAAGACCAGCTCCCGTTTCGGCGCCCGGCTGGAGCCACTGACGCATGCCTCGCTGATGCTGCACGAGGGCCGGGGGGAGCTACATACCGTCTCCGGCGCCGACATCCTGCACTCTCACGACGCTACCCGGGCCGACGGCGGTCGGGTGGCGGTTGGCCAGATCGCGGCCGAGGCGGTGCTGAAGCTGTTCGTCGAGCCGGAGCCCGCGCCCCGGGCGTTCGCCGGCCTGTGCCGGTTTCTCGACCTGCTCGATCGGCGCACCGTCTCCGGAGACCCGACGCTCGACGCCGCCGGGCTGGGGTTCCAGCTCAAGCTGCTGCTGCTGTCGGGCTACCTGCCGCACCTCGACTCATGCGCGTCGTGCGGCGCACACGGCGCGCTGTCGGGGTTCTCGGCGGCGGCCGGCGGGGCCGTGTGCGAGGGCTGCCTGGGCCGCACCGCGGGCTTCCGGCTGGGGGCCGGATCGCTCGCCGCGCTGGAGGCGCTGATCGAGCGCCCGCTGGAGGAGGCGGAGCTCGACACGCGGGCGGCGCGGGACGCGCTGCGGGTGGTCGAGACGACCTACGAGCATCACGGCGGGTTCCGGCTGCGCACGCTGCACGCGTCCTGAGCGGCCGCCCGGGACCGCTTGATAGCCTGACCCGCCGTGCAGACCTACCAGGACATGATCTCGGCGCTGCAGGCCTTCTGGCAGGCCGAGGGCTGCGTGATCATGCAGCCGTACCACACCGAGGTGGGGGCCGGCACCTCGAACCCGGCCACCTTCCTGCGGGTGCTGGGGCCGCGGCCCTGGCGCACCGCCTACGTCGAGCCGTCGATCCGGCCCGATGACGGCCGGTACGGCGAGAACCCCTACAGGTTCCAGCAGTTCTTCCAGTACCAGGTGATCCTGAAGCCGGCTCCGGATGACGTCCAGGACGTGTACCTGCGCTCGCTGCAGGCGATCGGTATCGATCTGGCGGAGCACGACATCCGGTTCGTGGAGGACAACTGGGAGAGCCCGACGCTGGGCGCCTGGGGGCTGGGCTGGGAGGTGTGGATGGACGGCATGGAGATCACCCAGTTCACCTACTTCCAGCAGGCGGGCGGGATCGAGGTCGACCCGGTTGCGGTGGAGTTCACCTACGGCCTGGAACGGCTGGGCATGTACCTGCAGGGAGTGAAGCGCGCGCAGGACATGACCTGGGCACCGGGCGTGACCTGGGGCGATGTCTACGAGGAGAACGAGCGCCAGTTCTCGACCTACAACTACGAGGTGGCCGACACCTCGATGCTGGCCCGCCACTTCGACGATCACGAGGCGGAGGCGCGGCGGTGCCTGGAGGCCGGGCTGCCGCTGGTCGCCTATGACCAGGCGCTCAAGTGCTCGCACGCGTTCAACCTGCTGGACGCCAGGCGGGCGGTCGCCGTCACCGACCGCGCGGCCTACATCCTGCGCGTGCGGGCGCTGTCCCAGGCCGTGGCCCGGGCCTACCTGGATCAGCTGGCCGGGGGTGGGGACGACGATGCCTGACCTGCTGGTCGAGATCGGTTGTGAGGAGCTGCCGGCCTGGGCCTGCGACGAGGCCGCGGCGCAGCTGCCCTCGCTGGCCGCGCGCGGGATCTCGGCGGCCGGCCTGGCGCCGGACGAGATCCGCGTGCACGTCGGGCCCCGGCGGCTGGCCCTGATCGTGCTCGGCCTGCCGGCGCAGCGGCCGGCGGAGCGGCGCGAGGTGCGCGGGCCCCGGGCCGACGCCCCGGAGGCGGCGCGGGCCGGGTTCGCCCGCAAGCACGGTGTTTCGGCGGATGCGCTGGACGAGCGCGACGGCACCCTGTGGGCGGTCGTCGAGGGAAGCGCCGCGCCGCTCGAGAGTCTGGTGCCAGACATCGTGCGGGGCGCGATCGGCGGCCTCCAGTTCTCGAAGACGATGCGCTGGGACGGCGGCCGCTTCGCCCGTCCGATCAGGTGGCTGGTGGTCAAGATCGACGATGCCGTGGTGCCGATGGAGGCGGCCGGCGTGACGTCGGGAGAACACTCACAGGGCCATCGCTTCCTGGGCGGCCCGGTGCGGCTGGGCCGCGCCCGCACCTACCTGGAGGACGTGCGGTCGGCGCGCGTGGTGGCCGATGCCGGTGAGCGCCGCGAGCTGATCGAGGCGGGGCTCGACTCCTGCGGCGAGTGGATCGACCCGATGGGCAAGCTGCCCGAGGTGGTGCACCTGGTCGAGTGGCCGGCGGTGCTCGAGGGCGGGTTCGACGAGCGCTACCTCGAGCTGCCCGACCGGGTGCCGGTGACCGCCATGCAGTCGCACCAGCGGTACTTCCCGGTGGTCGAGGCCGGCCGGCTCGCGCCCAGGTTCCTGTTCGTCTCCAACGGCTCGACCGACCCCCGAGTCGTCGCCGCCGGCAACCAGGACGTGCTGATGGGCCGGCTCGAGGACGCCGCCTTCGCCTACGGCCGCGACCTCACGCTGGGCATCGAAGCGATGAGTGGAGAGCTCGACCGGGTCAGCTTCCTCGAGGGCAGCGGATCGTTGGCCGACAAGGTGCACCGGGTGGCGGCGCTGGCGGGCCAGCTGGCCGAACGCCAGGAGGTGGACGCTGCGACCAGGGCCGCGGTGCTGCGCGCCGCCGAGCTGTCCAAGGCCGACCTGGTGTCGGGACTGGTGTCGGAGTTCGCCGACCTGCAGGGGTACGCGGGGTCGGTGTACGCCCGTCACGCCGGCGAGGATGACGCCGTCGCCAACGCCATCGAGGAGCACCACCAGCCCGTGGAAGCCGGCGGCAGCCTCCCGGCCAGCGAGGCCGGCGCCCTGCTGGCGGTGGCCGACAAGGTCGACACGATCGCGGTGGCCTTCGCGCTGGGCGCCCAGCCCACCGGCAGCCGCGATCCCTACGGCCTTCGCCGGGCGGCGGCAGGGGTGGTCGCGATCACGCTCGAGCGGCAGCTCGAGCTGGGCCTCTCTGAGCTGATCGGGCTGGCCGTGCAGATGCTGGTGGCCGACGGCCGCGACCTCAAGCGCCGCCCCCTGGAGGTCGTCCCCGACGCCGTCGGCTTCGTGCTCGACCGGGTCGAGCCTGTGCTGACCGGCGAGGGCGTGTCGGTGGAGGAGATCCGAGCCGCCCGCGGTGCCGGCCACGGCGCCCCGCTGCCGCTGGCAGAGCTGGCCCGCGCCCTCCGCGACGAGCGTGGCAGCGAGCGGCTGGCCGCGCTCCGCGACGCCTACGGCCGCTGCGTGCGGATCGCCGCCAAGGGCGAGAGCGAGATGGCGCCGACGTTCGACTCCGGGCTGCTCCGCGATGACGCCGAGCATGAGCTGTACGCCTCGCTCCAGGCCACCGACGACCAGCTCGCCGACTGCGTCGCCCGCCGCGACTTCGCCTGCGCCCTGTCCGTCGCCGCCGACCTCGTCCCCGCCGTCAACCGCTTCTTCGACGACGTGCTGGTGATGGACTCCGACCCCGCCGTCCGCGGAAACCGCCTCAAGATGGTGCACAACGTCGCCTCAGCGCTCCGCTCCGTCGGCGACCTCGACCAGCTGCCGGGATAGCGGTCGATCGCGACGAGCCGGGTGTCACGCCCGACCGGCCGCTGCGGGCTCGGCCACTTGGCGGTGCGAGCGAATGTCACTTGACCGACCGCTGTTCTCCCCGCACCCGCCCGGGTTCTCGACGAACGGCGAAACGCGTCCGTGTCACCGGGGCCGTCACCGGTGCCGTGACAGTGCGGCTGTGGGGCGGCTCTGCAGGCGCCTCGTGCGGGGCGGGAGCCAGTACACTCTCCCGGCGTGACCGACGTCCTCGAGATCCACATCGTCAGCGACTCCACCGGCGACACGGCGGCCCGCGTGGCGAGGGCTGCCCAGAGCCAGTTCGACGACTTCCAGACGGAGCTGATCCGCCACGCGCGGGTGACCACCCGCGAGGGGCTGGCGCGGGCGCTGGAGGCGGCGGTGGGCCGGCGGGCGGCGGTCTTCTACACACTGGTCGACCCCGGCCTGCGGGAGGCGATCATGGATCTCGCACGGCAGCACCGGATCGCCATCCTCGACGTGCTGGGCCCGGCGCTGAACGCGATCTCGACGGCGTCGGGCATGGTGGCGATCCACGAGCCGGGCCGCCACGGGGCGCTCGACGCCCAGTACTTCCGCCGCATCGCGGCCATCGAGTTCGCGGTCAAACATGACGACGGCCGCAGCACCGATGACCTGCGGAACGCCGACATCATCCTGGTCGGCGTGTCCCGTACGTCGAAGACGCCGACCTCGATGCATCTGGGGTACATGGGCTACATGGCCGCCAACATCCCGATCGTGAAGGGCGTCGATCCGCCACCGGCGCTGTTCCAGGTCGAGCCGTGGAAGGTGGTCGGACTGACCATCGAGGCCGAGCGGCTGGCCGAGATCCGCCGCCGCCGGGTGCGGGCGATCGCCGCCGGGTCGGGCGCGCGCTACGCCGACCTGTCGGAGATCTACGAGGAGCTCGATCAGACCGAGAAGCTCCACCGCCGGCTGGGCTGCCCCGTGATCGACGTCAGCCGCCTGGCCATCGAGGAGTGCGCGGCCCGCTGTGCCGAGCTCGTGGAGGAACGCCGCCGGGCCGCTCTCGAGGGAGCCCGGTAGCCGCTCGGATGAGCGACCCCTTCGTCTACGACTTCTCGGAAGGATCGGCGGAGATGCGCTCGCTGCTGGGTGGGAAGGGCGCGAACCTGGCCGAGATGACCAGGATCGGCCTCCCGGTCCCGGACGGCTTCACGATCTCGACCGCGGCCTGCGTCGCCTACCTCGCCAACGGCGGCCGGCGGCCCGAGGGGCTGGACGACGAGATCGCCCGCCATCTGGCGGGCCTCGAGCAGCGCACCGGCAAGCGGCTGGGCGACCGCAGCGACCCGCTGTTGGTGTCGGTGCGGTCGGGCGCCGTGTTCTCGATGCCGGGGATGATGGACACGATCCTCAACCTCGGCCTGAACGACGAGTCGGTGCTGGGGCTGGCGGAGGCGGGCGGAGGGGAGCGCTTCGCGCTCGACTCCTACCGCCGGTTCGTGCAGATGTTCGGCAACGTGGTGGCGGGCGTCGACGGCCACCTGTTCGAGGACGCGCTGTCGCGGATGAAGCTGTCGCGCGGCGCCGAGCAGGATGTCGACCTGTCGGCCGGCGACCTGCGCTCGCTGGTCGAACGCTTCCGCGAGATCTACCGTGAGGAGACCGAGGAGGAGTTCCCGCAGGACCCCGCCGAGCAGCTGGCCCGGTCGATCGACGCCGTGTTCGAGTCGTGGAACACCAACCGCGCCCGCACCTACCGCCGCGAGTACGGCATCCCCGACGAGCTCGGCACGGCGGTCAACGTCGTGCAGATGGTGTTCGGCAACATGGGCGACGACTGCGCCACCGGCGTCGCCTTCACGCGCAACCCCTCGAACGGTGCGAAGGAGCTGTACGGCGAGTTCCTGCGAAACGCGCAGGGCGAGGACGTGGTGGCCGGCATCCGCACACCCGAGCCGCTGGCCGAGATGGAGCGCGACCTGCCGCAGGCGTTCGCTGCGCTGACCGGCCAGATGGACCGCCTCGAACAGCACTACCGGGAGATGCAGGACATCGAGTTCACGATCGAGCGGGGCAACCTCTACGTCCTGCAGACGCGAACCGGCAAGCGCACCGCCGCGGCGGCGGTCAAGATCGCCCGCGACCTGGTGGGTGAGGGCGTGATCGACCGCTCGGAGGCGCTGCGGCGGATCGACGCCGGCCAGCTCGACCAGCTGCTGCATCCGTCGATCGACCCCGAGGCCGAGACGACGGTGATCGCCGAGGGCCTGAACGCTTCGCCGGGTGCCGCCGTGGGTGCGGCGGTGTTCGACGCCGACACCGCCGAGGAACGGGGCAGAGCGGGCGAGGACGTGATCCTGGTGCGCTGGGAGACCACGCCCGACGATATCCACGGCGTGATCCAGGCGCGGGGTGTGCTGACCGCCAGGGGCGGCATGACCTCGCACGCGGCGGTGGTCGCTCGCGGCCTCGGCAAGCCCTGCGTGGCCGGCGCCGAGTCGCTCGTCATCGATCCCGACGGCCGCCGCTTCCGGGCCGGCGAGCACGTGATCGAGGAGGGCGAGACGATCACCATCGACGGTGGGCGCGGCCTGGTCATCCTGGGCGAGGTGCCACTGGTCCCGCCGCAGGTCAACGAGGACTTCGAGACCATCACCGGCTGGGCCGACGAGGTGCGGCGGCTGAAGGTGCGGGCCAACGCCGACACGCCGGCCGACGCCCGCAAGGCCCGGGAGCTGGGCGCCGAGGGCATCGGGCTCTGCCGCACGGAGCACATGTTCTTCGGCGAGGAACGTCTGCCGGCCGTGCAGGACATGATCATGGCCACCGACGAGGATCGCCGGCGGGTCGCCCTCGACCGGCTGCTGCCGATGCAGCAGGAGGACTTCGAGGGCATCCTGCGCGCGATGGACGGGCTGCCGGTGACGATCCGGCTGCTCGATCCGCCGCTGCACGAGTTCCTCCCCGACCTCACCGACCTGCTGCTCGAGATCGAGTCGATGCGGACGGAGCGCCGGCCCCAGGACGAGATCGCCGACCAGGAGCGGATCGCCGCCCGCGTCAAGGCGCTGCACGAGGCCAATCCGATGCTGGGAACGCGGGGTTGCCGGCTGGGCATCCAGCATCCGGAGATCTACGAGATGCAGGTGCGGGCGATCGTCCGAGCGGCCCGGGCGGTGGATGCTCGAGGCGTCGAGATCATGCACCCGCTGGTCGGCTTCGCCGAGGAGCTGCGGCGGCTGAGGTCGCTGACCGAGAGTGTGATCGAGGAGGAGGGCGGCCAGCACCTGGGCATCCTGGTGGGGACGATGATCGAGGTACCGCGGGCCGCCCTCACCGCTGACGAGATCGCCGAGGTGGCCGACTTCTGCTCGTTCGGCACCAACGACCTGACGCAGATGACGCTGGCCTTCTCGCGCGACGACGCCGAGGGCGGCTTCCTGCCCACCTATCTGGAGGACGGCGTGCTGGACAGGAACCCGTTCGAGACGCTCGACCTGCCCGGCGTGGGGAAGATGATCGAGCTGGCCTCCGGGCTGGCCCGGAGCGCCAAATCCTCGATCAAGCTCGGCATCTGCGGGGAGCACGGCGGCGACCCGGCGTCGATCGCCTTCTGCGAGGCGACCGGCCTCGACTACGTGTCGTGCTCGCCGTTTCGGGTGCCGATCGCCCGGCTGGCGGCCGCCCAGGCCGTGCTCGCGGGAGCGGAAACGGACGGCGAGGGCTAGCGATGCGGATCGATGTCGCCTTCGCTCCCGGCCGCGCGCCCGACGCGGCCGTGGCCGTGGTGATCGACGTGCTGCGTGCGACCACCACAATCACCCAGGCCATCGACAGCGGCTACCAGCGCGTGCTGGCGTGCGGCGAGCTCGACCAGGCGCGTGCGCTGGCGGCCAGGTTCGACGGCGGCGCGGTGCTGGCCGGTGAGCGGCAGTGCGTGAAGCCGGAGGGGTTCGACCTGGGCAACTCGCCGTCGGAGTTCGCCGGGCCGCCGCTGGGTGAGACGCTCGTCCTGACCACCACCAACGGCACCCGGGCGATCGTCGCCGCCGCCGCCCATGCCGATATGGTGGTGATCGGCAGCCTGCTGAACCTGATCTCCTGCGGCGCCCACGTCGCCCGGAAGGCGCGCGAGGCGCAGGGCGACGTGCTCGTCCAGTGCGCCGGCGTGCGCGGCGAGTTCACGATGGACGACGCGTACACGGCCGGCCGGTTCGTCGCCGAGCTGGGGGTGTGGCTGCCGGAGCACGAGCTGTCGGACGCCGCCCGTGCCGCCGAGGCGCTGGCCGGCACCTTCCCGTCCGCCGGCGACGGGCTGGCCGCGTCGAAGAGCGCGCGCAACCTGCGTAACGCCAGCCTGTACGACGATGTCCGCTACTGCGCCCGCGAGGGCGTGCTCGAGACCGTGCCCACCGTCGTCGACGTCCACGACGACGTGGCGATGATCACCGCCTGACAGATTTTGGGCATCCGCCGGGCAGGGGGACGGCGCCCGGCCGCGAACCCAGCCGTCGAGGAGGCTGGCATGGAGCAACAAGGAAGCACTTCAGCCGAACAGGGCGGTGGCCGATATCACTCGGAAGGGTGTCGCGTCGACACGGGGTCGGTGGCACCCTCAACCCAAGCGTCGAAAGAGGGGTCTTTGATGCGTTGGTCTGGGGGCACAACTGAAGACGAGTACGGCCGCGTGTCCGTCCTCGAGCGGGCCGAGGAACGGCCCGTGCTGGCAGTCGGGCTGGTGGTGATCGCGTGGGCGCTGGTCGTCTTCGTGCTGGCCACGGTCTACGGCATGCTGGTCTGAACGGGCACGGCAACGTCGAACGCCGGGGTCAGACCCCGTCGTTTCCGGCTGGCTAACGCCGCCCGCGGCCGAAGCTGTTGGCGTGAGGTGCGGCGGCGCGCAGGTCCTGCAGGTCGCCGTCCGCCGGCTGCTCGCGGGGGCCGATGGCGGGGCGGCCGGGCCGCGCCAGCGGTGCCACCCGCTCGGCGATCACGTTCAGCGTCCCGTCGCGCCGCTCCAGCCTGCCGGTCACCTCGACCAGCGGCTCGGCGCGGACGACGATCCGGTCGCGCTCGTACACCTGTGGCCACACGATCACGTTGACCATCCCGTGCTCGTCCTCCAGCAGCAGGAAGACGATGCCCTTGGCGGTCGATGGCCGCTGGCGGGCGACCATGATCCCGGCGAAGGTGACGGTCGACCCGGTGGGATCGGTGTGGAGGTCGGCGGTCGTGCGCAGCGAGGGTGCCAGCGACGGCCGCAGCAGCGCCATCGGGTGGGGGCCGGTGGTCAGGTTCATCGTCTCGTGATCGGCCACCATCCGCTCCCACGAGCTCATGGCCGGCAGCCGGGGCGTGGGTGACGCGTCCAGCGCCAGCGCCAGCTGGCCTTGCTCCGGGGCGCGGTGCAGGCGGATCTCCCACAGCAGCCCCCGGCGGTCGACGCCGAAGCAGTCGAGGGCGCCGGCCCGCACCAGCTGCGCCAGCTGGTCGCGGCCGACGGGCGAGCGGCGCACCAGGTCTCCGGCATCGGCGAACGCCCCGTGCGCCTGCCGCTCGGCCACCAGGTCCTCGGCCCCCTTGCCGACGCCCTTCACGTAGCCGAGGCCGATCCGCACGGACGGCCCCTGCTCGACGGTGCAGCCGGCCAGGCTGGAGTTGACGTCCGGCCCGAGCATCGTCACGCCCCGCCGCTCGCCGTCGCGCAGCAGCGTCGCCGGTGGGTAGAAGCCCATCGGCTGGGCGTTCAGCAGCGCGCACAGGAACTCGGCCGGGTGGTGGCGGTGAAGCCATGCCGACTGGTAGGCAAGGATGGCGAACGCGGCGGCATGCGACTTGGGAAACCCGAATGCCGAGAACCCGACCACCCTGTCGAACACCAGCCTGGCCACCTCCTCGGCCACGCCGTTTCCGACGGCGCCGGCGCGGAACCGCTGCCACTGCGCCTCCAGCGCATCGCGGCTGCGCCGCCTGCTCATCGCCCGGCGAAGCGACTCGGCGTCCCCGGTGCTGAAGCCGGCCATCGCGATCGCCACCTCGAGCACCTGGTCCTGGAATACGATCACTCCCAGCGTGTCGCGCAGCGGCTCCTCGAGCAGCGGATGGTCGTAGGGCACCTCGAATGCCGGGTCGCGGCGGATCGCCTGGCGGCGCGAGATGTAGGGGTTCACAGCGTCTCCGACGATCGGGCCCGGCCGCACCAGCGCCACCTGGACGGTGAGGTCTTCGAGGCTCTCCGGCCTCGTTCGCACGAGCGACTGCATCTGGGCGCGGCTCTCGATCTGGAACACCCCGACGGTGTCGGCGTCCTGGATCTCGGCGAAAACCTCGGGGTCGTCGAACCCGATCCGCGACAGGTCGACGGGCTCGGTCGCGGTACGGGCGATCAAATCGACGCACTCCTCGACGGCGGACAGCATCCCCAGCCCCAACAGGTCGATCTTGAGGAAGCCGGCGTCGGCGCACGAGTCCTTGTCCCACTGGCAGATGCGCCTGCCCTCCATGGCCGCGGGCAGCACCGGGACGAGCTCGACCAGCGGGGTGGAGGAGATCACCATCCCCCCGGAGTGCTGGCTGATGTGGCGGGGCAGGCCCATGATCTCGTCCATCAGGAAGCGGAATGCGCGCCAGCGGGGGGAGTCGAGGCCCTCGGGCATGCGGGCCGACTCGGCGCCCCTGTCCCACATGTCGGTCAGCCGGGCCATCCGCTCGATCTCGCCCTGCGGCAGCGCCAGCGCCTTGCCCAGGTCGCGGATGGCGCCGCGAACGCGGTAGGTGGGGAAGGCGGCGACCAGGGCCGCGTGGTCGTCGCCGTAGCGGCGCTGGATCTCGAGGATCAGCCCCTCGCGGACATCGCGGGGGAAGTCGAGGTCGATGTCGGGCACGCTGGCCAGCTCCGGTGCCAGGAACCGGCCCAGGAACAGCCGGGCCTCGATGGGATCAACGTGGGAGAGGCCGATCAGGTAGCAGACGATGGAGCCGACGCTCGACCCCCGGCCGCGGCCCGGCGGCAGCAGGCGGCGCGCCGCGCTCTGGCCGCGCACCTCGACCGCCACCTCGCGGGCCAGCTCCAGGATGTCGCGGTGGAGCAGGAAGAACCCGGCCAGTCCATGGTGCTCGATCAGGCGCAGCTCCTCCTCCAGCCGCCGCCGGGCCTCGTACAGGTGGGGAAGGCCGGCGTAGCGCCGCTCGAGCTCGGCGCCGCAGACCCGGTGAAGCGCCTGCAGGGCCGACTCTCCGGTCTCGGAGACGAAGTCGGGGTAGCTGTAGCCGAGATCCTGCGTGAGGTCGAAGCGGCAGCGCTCGGCCACCGCCGCCGCCGCCCGCACCGCCTGCTCCGGGAACCGGCCGGCCATCTCGGCGGGTGAGCGCAGCACCGCCTCGTGGTTTCCGCGGCGGTCACGCTCGCAGGCATCGAGGGTGGTGTTGAGGCGGATGGCGACCAGCGCGTCCTGGAGGAACGCCCGGCGGGCGCTGTGAGCGTGGGGGTCGCCGGTGGCGACGGCGCGGACGCGCAGCCGCTCCGCCAGCTCCGACAGCAGCCGGTTGCGGCGGGCATCGCCCCGCCAGTAAGGGCGCTGCAGCTCGATCGAGAACCGCTCGCGTCCGAAGATGCCGCGTAGCGTGCGGGCTGCCTGCTCCGCCTCGCCCAGCCGGTTCGCCGCCACCAGCCGCGCCACCATGCCGTCGCGGGCGCAGCCCGACAGGCAGTGCAGCCCGTCGGCGTGACGGGCCACCTGCTCCAGCGTGGCCCGCGGCGCCCGGCGGTCGTCCTCGTGGGCCAGGCTGAGCAGCCGGCAGATGTTGCGGTAGCCGGCCTGCGACTCGACCAGCAGGGTCAGATGGGCGCCGTCGTCGAGCGTCAGCTCGCATCCGGTGATCGGGCGAACCCCGGCGTCGCGCGCCGCCCGGGCGAACTCGAGCGACCCCGAGAGCCCGTCATGGTCGGTCAGCGCGAACGACTCGTAGCCCAGCTCGGCCGCCCGGATGGCCAGCTCGTCAGGCTGGGACGCGCCGTCCAGGAACGAGTAGCAGGAGTGGGCGTGAAGCTCGGTGGAGGACGCCGGCATGCTCATCCCCGCTGCGTGTACCACCGGCCACGCCGCCGGTCGCGATAGACGACCGCATTTCGCCCGTCGTCCAGCACCAGGTCGTAGTAGAGCCGCCGCACCGGCTCGCGCGTCCACCAGCCCTCCTCCACCCGCCACTCGTCACGCAGGTGCAGCACCCTCCGCCGACCCACCGACACCGGGATCCCATCCGCTCCCGCATCGACCGCCACCTCCCGCGGCAACCCCACCCGTCGAACATGTGTTCGCCCCATGGATGAGACGATACTGCAACGACTTCAGCCTTGCCACTCGGTGTGGGGCGCGGCACGCCAAATGGCCGGCGGTCGCTCGGCCAAGTGGCCAAGGGTGGATCGGCAAGTGGCCGACGATGACTCGGCCAAGTGACCAACGGCGGTTCGGCCAAGTGGCCAACGGCGGTTCGGCCAAGTGGCCAAAGATCGATCAGCCAAGTGACCGCCGACCGTTCGGCCAAGTGGCCAACGGTCGCTCGGCCAAGTGGCCAACGGTCGCTCGGCCAAGTGGCCAACGGTCGCTCGGCCAAGTGACCGCCGACCGTTCGGCCAAGTGGCCAACGGTCGCTCGGCCAAGTGGCCAACGGTCGTTCGGCCAAGTGGCCGCGACGGTCAGCCCGGCCCGGCCCGGCCCGGCGTGTCCCGGGGCCGGGCCGGGCCGGTGGTGCGTTCGCTCAGCCGGCGGTGGACTGGCCGGCCAGGCTCATGGTGCGGCCCTCGTGGCGGCCTTCCTGGAACTCCTCGATCATCTTCTTGTTGAAAGCTGGGATGTCGTCGGGCTTGCGGCTGGTGACGATGCCCTGGTCGGTGACCACCTGCTCGTCGGTCCAGGTGCCGCCGGCGTTGCGGACGTCGGTCTGCAGGCTGGGCCAGGAGGTGATGGTGAGGTCGCGCACGACGTCGGCCTCGACCAGCACCCAGGGTGCGTGGCAGATCGCGGCGATCGGCTTGCCGCTTTCGAAGAACTGGCGCACGAACTGCACCGCGCCGTCGTCCATCCGCAGCGAATCGGGATTGACGGCGCCGCCGGGCACCATCAGGGCGTCGAACGAGTCGGCCTGCACGTTCGAGACCGTGTCGTCGACCGGGAACGTGTCGGCCCTGTCGATGTGGTTCATACCCTGGATCTTGCCGGGCCTGAGGGAGACCAGCCGGATCTCCGCGCCCTCCTGCTCGAGCGCCTTGCGGGGCTCGACCAGCTCGACCTGCTCGACGCCATCCGTCGCCAGGATCGCGATCTTCTTGCCTTTCAGCTTGCCAGCCATGCTGCCTCCTGAGATCGATGGTTGTCGGTGGACCGTGCCCGGGCGGTGACGGAGGCAAACGGTCTCGGCTTCAACCCTCATAAGGAACCAGCAGGCTGCGGCCTTCCGGGATCCGCGACCAGGGCGCCACCTCGATCACCTTCAGCAGATGACCGTCGCCCAGCCCGGCGCGGAGCTGGCGGGCGGCCTCTGCCGCGCGTTCCCGGCGCACCTCCGCCGCTGGGCGCAGCAGCTCCTCCTGGCGGCCGTTCGCATCGCCCAGTCCGGTCAGCTCGAGCGTCAGCCGCTCGACCGCCGCCGGCAGCTCGGCCAGCCGGGGGATCAGCGCGTCCCGCAGCCTCTGCGGCTCGGTGGTCGCCTCCCGCAGCGCCACCGGGCGATGCCACGACCCGCCCCCCGCCAGCCTGGCGCCCATGGTCACCGAGCGCACCGGTCGGCCGCGGCGGCCGGGCGTTCCCAGCAGCCGGTCGAGCAGCACCGCCACCGCCTGGCGCAGGGTGCGCTCGTCGCCCACCGGCTCGGGAAAGGCGATCGTCTCGCGCAGCGGCTCGGGCGGTGTCCGGGGCGCGACGAATGCCTCGTCCTCGCCCCGGGCCAGCCTCCACGCGCCGATCCCGGCCGGGCCGAAGCGGTCGGCCACCGCCGGCAGCGGCAGCGCGGCCAGCTCGCCGGCCGTGCGGATGCCGAGCGCGACCAGCTCGTCCGCGACGTCCCCGTCCAGCCTCAGGCGCCCGATCTCGAGCCGGGCGAGGAACGCCGCCGCCCCATCCGCATCGACCGCCAGTGGCCGTCCCGGCCGCGCCCGCCCCGCCGCCACCTCGGCGGTGAAGCGGCCCGGGCCGGCGCCCACCCGGCCCCCCGCCGGGAGCACGCCGGCCGCGGCTTCGAGCAGCCGCCGCAACCCCCCGTGCAGCCGTACCAGCCCGTCGGCGGCGAACAGCGCCCTGCCGCTGCCGTGCGGCTCGACCGCTGCGCCGATCTCCTCCAGCCGGCGCAGCAGGGACTCGGCGGCTTCGACGACGGTGCCCGGGTCGGCGGTCACCAGCTCGAGGGCAGGGCAGCGGGCGATCGCCTCGCCGACCCGCATCCCCGGGCGCACCCCGAAGGCCGCAGCGGCCGCGTTGGTCTCGCCCAGCAGCGGCAGCCCGCCGGCCTCAGGGCCGAGCGCGAGGGGCGTGTCCGGCAGAGGCCCCCGGACGGCGCAGCGAAGCGCGAAGCGGGGGACATGGACGCAGACGATGATGCGCGAGGTGCGGGGCATCGGGACTCTCAACCCTACCGAACATACGTTCGTATGGCAAGGAGAATTCGGTCAGCCGCTTGGCAGCGTCATCTGCTGCACGGCCAAGCCCGGGTTGTGCCGCTCGACGACCACCTGGTCGAACACCTTGCCGCAGGAATCGCACAGATACCGCTCCCGCCGCTCGAGGTAGCGCAGCGCCCGCCGGTGGCAGACGTGACAGCGCGGGATATTCGGGCGGCGGGCCATGGGAGAGCCACCGTAGCGGCCGTCGCGGACGGCGCCCTCCCGTGCCGCTATCGCCGGCGAAGGGCGTCGATCAGCTCGGCCTTGCCCATCTTCGAGCGACCGGCGATGCCGCGTTTCTGCGCGACCTCCATCAGCTGCTCGCGGGTCCGGTCGTCGTAGGAATGCCCGGGCCGGCCGCCCCGCTTGCGCGCCGCGGCGGCGTTCTTGCCGAGGTCGCGCCGCGTCTCGGCCGGCAGGTTCGCCAGCGTGCGCTTGCTCTTCGCCGCGGACGAAGCCTTCTTGATGTTCTGCCGGGCCGCGGCAACCTGCTTCTGGGATGCCATCTCACACCTCCGTGGTTCGCCTGGTGGCGGGATGCCCCCGGCCATCGAAGTCGAATCGCAGCCGGCGTGTGCCGGTGGGTGAGACGTCCTAGGTGTCCTCCCCGGCCTGCATCCGGCGCCCGTAGTCGCGTCGGGCGGCGAGGCTGGGCAGCAGCCGCTCGGCCTGCCGCCAGAAGTCCCGCCGGTAGGCCGGCCGCTGGTCGTCGGCCATGGTCGCCGCGTACCGGTCGCGCAGCTCGAGCAGCGCGTCCTCGGCCTCCTCCACCAGGTCCATGTACTCCCCGAACCGCTCCTCGGCCTCGCCGGCGCCGGCAAGGTCGTAGGCGCGGTGGGCGGACCCGATTCGGGCCAGGAGCTCCGACTGCTCCTCCGAGAACAACGCCAGCTGACGTTTGATCACGTCGGCGAAGCGGGGGCTCCAGGGCAGTCGCACGCGGCGCATGGTAGTACCATCCCCGCCCGTGTCCGAGCCCGTCAGCCTCCGCGTCCGCACCTGGAACATCGCGCACGGCATGGATGTGCCGCCGATGCGTGAGGGCTACCGGCACGAGCGCCGCAAGCATCTCGACGAGATGGCCCGGCTGATGGTGCAGGACGCGCCCGACCTGGTGTTGCTGCAGGAGGTTCCGGTGTGGGCGGGGCCGCTGCTCCACCACCTGACCGGGATGGGCGTCACCCTGGCACCCGCCTACGGGGCGCACGTGCCGTTCGTCCACGTGCCGCTGCCGCTGGCGGTCGGCGCCGCGGTGGGCCGGGCGCTCCCCGATCTCGTCCGCACGCAGTTCGAGGGCCAGGCGAACGCCGTGCTCTACGGCGCCGGTCTGCTGTTGGTGTCCGCACGCCGCGCGCAGGTGAACCAGCACCGCCGGTTCCGCGGCGAGCCGCGGATCGCCCAGCTGGTGCGGCTCCGCCATCGGGCTGCCGGCCGCGAGTTCGTGCTGGCGAACGTCCATCTCGACCCCGGCGACAACCGCGAGCAGGTGGAGCGCACGGGCTACCTGCTCGAACGCTTCGCCCGCGGCGCCCCCATGATCCTGGGCGGCGACGTCAATGCGCCGGCCAACTCCCAGGGCGTGCGCGGGCTCGTGCAGCGGGGCTGGATAGAGGACTCCTCCGCCCTCGACGCCCGCATCGACCACATCTTCGTCCGCGGCTTCCGGATGGACGGCCAGTCCACGCCGTGGGAGTCGACCCGCCGCGAGATCCGCCGGGAGGGGGCGCTGCCGATCCGGCTGTCCGACCACGACCCGGTTGACGCGGTGATCTCCTGGTGATCCGTGACCAGCTGCCGGCCCTGAGCGGGGTCGCCTACCTGAATACCGGCACCAATGGGCCGTTGCCCCGGGCGGCGGCCGACGCCATGCGCGAGGAGCTGCGGTTGAGCCTGGAGCAGCCGCGCATCGGCCGGGCCTCCTTCGAGCGCCTGATCGCCCAGCGTGAGGCGGCGCGGGCCGCCGCCGGCAGGGTGGTGGGCGCGCCGGCGCAGGAGATCGCCCTCACCCGCTCGACGTCGGAGGGCGTCGGGTTGGTGATGTCGGGCCTCGACTGGCAGCCGGGCGACGAGATCCTGACCACCACGGAGGAGCACCAGGGGGTGCGCGGGCCGCTGGACGTGCTCCGCCGCCGCCACGGCGCCGACGTGCGCGAGGTGGCGGCCGACGATCTGCTGGCGGCGATCTCCAAGCGGACGAGGATGGTCGCCGTCTCCCATGTGCTGTGGACGACCGGGCGCACGCTCGACCTGCCGGCGATCGCCGAGCGGGCGCATGCCGCCGGAGCACAGCTGCTCGCCGACGGCGCCCAGTCGGCCGGGAACATCGCCGTCGACGCTCACGCCAGCGGCGCCGACTACTACACGCTCTCGGGCCAGAAATGGCTGCTGGGCCCGCAGGGCAGCGGCGCGCTGTGGGTGAGCCCCGCCCGCACCGAGCAGATGTGGCCGGTGCTCGCGAACTATCTGGGGCTCGAGAGGGGCGAGGTGGGGCGGTTCAAGGAAGGCGCGCCGCGGTTCGACCCGGGCAGCATCGACCCGGTGACGGTGGTCGGCTTCACCGCCGCCATCGAGTGGATCGAGGGCCTCGACGGCGGCCGTGCCGCCTGGGTCGCCCGCACGGCCGAGAACGCGGCGGCCGCACGCGAGCGGCTGGCGTCCGTGCCAGGCGTGCACGTGGCCCCGACCGGCGGGCAGCCGAACGGGCTGCTGGCCTTCACGCTGGAGGGCGCCGATGACACCGAGGCCCTGACCGCCCGGCTGGCCGAGGCCGGCGTGCTGGTGCGCTTCATTCCCGGCACGCCGTGGATGAGGGTGTCGGTTGGCGCCTTCACCAGCGCCGACGACATCGAGCGGCTGGCAGCCGGGCTAGCTGCGTAGACCGAGCTGCGGCGCGACCGGGCGCAGGGCCCCGATCACGAAGGCGATGTGCTCATTCAGGTCGACGCCCAGCTCCTCGGCGCCGCGGGTGACGTCGTCGCGGTTGACGCCCTTGGCGAAGCTCGGCTGCTTCAGCTTCTTGCGCACGGACCTGGGCTCCAGCGTGGCGATCCCGTCGGGCCGCACCAAGCCGCAAGCGTGGACGAAGCCCGACAGCTCGTCGCAGGCATAGAGCGTCTTCTCGAGCGGCGTCTCGCGGGTGACGCCGGTGTGGTCGCCGTGCGAGAGCACCGCCCGCACGAACCACTCCGGATAGCCGCGCTCGCGCAGCACCGGCGCCCCGTCCTGGGGATGCCGGTCGAGCGTCGGGTGGCGCTCGTAGTCGAAGTCGTGTAGCAGGGCGACATTTCCCCACGCCTCTTCGTCCTCGCCGCCCTCGCGAGCGTAGGCGCGAACGGCCGCCTCGACGGCCAGGGCATGCCGGATCAGCGGCTCGCTGTGCGTCCACTCGGTGAGCAGCGTCCAGGCGGCGTCGCGGTCGTGGACGAGATCGTCGCTCATGGCGGGCCACGATACCCCACCCGCGACGGCTGCAGGACCGGGGGCGGCGGCCGAGAATGGGGGTACCCTAGATGTCGATGTCGACCGCGACCCGAGAAGGCACGGTGGAAGCTTTCCTGATCGAAGGCGGAGCGCCCCTCTCGGGCACCGTTCGCCCCGCCGGCAACAAGAATGCCGCGCTGCCGATCCTGGCAGCCTCGCTGCTGACCGCCGACCCGGTCACGCTCGAGAACGTACCCCGCATCCGGGACGTCGAGGAGTTGCTCGAGCTGATGGCCCGGATCGGTGTCGAGATCGAGTGGAAGGACCGCAACACGGTGCGGGTTTGGGCGGCCGACGTCACCAGCACCCGGCTCGACCCGGAGCTGTGCGAGCGGATCCGAGCATCGATCCTGCTTGCCGGTCCGCTGCTGGCCCGCTTCGGCTCCGCCGACGTGCCGCCGCCGGGCGGCGACGTGATCGGCCGCCGCCGGGTCGACACGCATCTGATGGCGTTCGAGGCGCTGGGCGCCACGGTCGAGGTGGGTCGCGAGTACTCGCTGCGCGCCCCCGGCGGGCTGCGCGGTGCCGACATCCATCTCGATGAGGCGTCCGTCACAGGCACCGAGAACGCCGTCATGGCGGCGGCCATGGCCCGCGGCACCACCCGCATCGGCAACGCCGCATGCGAGCCGCATGTCCAGGATCTGTGCCGGCTCCTGGAGCGGATGGGCGCCCGGATCGAGGGTATCGGTTCGAACGTGCTGACGGTGCACGGGGCGCGGGAGCTGCGAGGCTGCACGCACCGGATCGGCTCCGATCACATCGAGGTGGCGTCGTTCATCGGTCTGGCCGCGGTCACCGGAGGCGACCTTGTGATCGAGGACGCCGCGATCGAGCACATGCGAGCGATCCGCCACTCGTTCTCGCGGCTGGGCATCGAGGTGGAGTGCGACACCGAGCGCGACACCATGCGGGTGCGCGCCGGCCAGTCGCTCGAGATCGTCGACGACCTGCACGACCAGATCCCGAAGATCGAGGACGGGCCGTGGCCGATGTTCCCGGCCGACCTGACGTCGATCGCGGTCGCCGTCGCCACCCAGGCCAGGGGCACGGTGCTGATCTTCGAGAAGATGTTCGAGAACCGCCTGTTCTTCACCGACAAGCTGGTCTCGATGGGGGCGCGGATCATCCTCTGCGATCCCCACCGGGCGGTGATCACCGGCCCCGGGAAGCTGTACGCGCACCGCATGGAGAGCCCTGACATCCGGGCCGGGATGGCGCTCTTGATCGCCAGCCTGTGCGCGGAGGGCACCAGCCGGATCGGGAACGTCGGCCAGATCGACCGCGGCTACGAGCGGATCGACGAACGGCTGCGAGCGCTCGGCGCGCGGATCGAGCGCGTCGAGGCATGAGCTCGATCGCAGATAGTCTCTCCGACCTCGCCGTGCGGGGATCGGTGACGCTGCACGATCCCGCGGACCTCTTCTCCGAGGCGATGATGGAGGTCGTGCTGCCCGCGGAGCACGTGCGGGTGCTGGGCCGGTCGAACGGCGTCGAGGCATACGCCGGCTACTACCGGCTGTTCGCGCTGGGCGGAGATGCCGCCATCGAGCTGCGGCGCTGGAACGCCCCCGGGCTGTGGCGACACGCCTGGGGCGGCGCCGCGGACGGGTTCCTGTGCTTCGGCGAGACCGGCTGGGGCGACCAGTTCGCCTACCGGGTGGACGATCCGCAGGGCCCGGTGTTCCGCTTGGAGGCGTTCAGCATGGACGCCGAGGTGATCGCACCGGGCTTCGCAGAGTTCATGCGGACGGTGTTCCTGCCCAATGGGGAGCGGCCCCGGGACGATCTGACCGTCGCCACCCGCGAACGGTGGGGGCGGCTGCCGCTGGCGGAGCACGTGACGTTCCTGCGCGGAGCGCAGCCGGGCGAGCCGGACGTGGCCGACGTCACCCGGATGCCCGCGGTCGCAGCGATGCTGTTGAATGCGCAGTCCCAGGGCGCCGCGGCGCTCGGCCAGCTGCGCTAGCCAGCCTTTACACTTCCGGCGTGGAGCCGCTCGAGATCACGCGTGCGACGATGGCCGAATGCGTGGCTGCGTTACGGCCGAGCGCCGAGGACCGCGAGCGGGTGCGGGGCACCGTTGCCGACGTCGTCGAGATGGTGCGAAGCGGCGGCGACGATGCGGTGCGCAGGCTGACCGAGCGACTGGATGGGATCGACGTCCCCGACTCGCGGGTTCCCCACGCCGCGCTCGACCGGGCGCTCGAGGCGGCCGACCCCGAGGTGCGGGGAGCGATCGAGATGCTGGTCGAAAACCTCCGCCGCACGGCGGGGGCGACCATGCCCCGGGCCACGCGTGAGGAGCTGCCCCAGGGCCAGATCGTCAGCACCCGGCCGGTGCCCGTAGAGCGCGTCGGCATCTACGTCCCGGGCGGCCTGGCCGCCTACCCGTCGAGCCTGGTGATGGCCGTCGTGCCGGCGCAGGTGGCCGGCGTGCCGGCGATCGCCGTCTGCTCGCCGCCGGGGGACGACGGGCTGCCCGACCATACGGTGCTGGCGGCCTGCGCGCTGCTCGGCGTCCGCGAGGTGTACGCCGTCGGCGGTGCACAGGCGGTGGCCGCGCTCGCCATCGGCACCGAGACGATCCCGCCGGTCGACGTGCTGGTCGGGCCTGGCAACGCCTACGTCGAGGAGGCCAAGCGGGGGCTGTTCGGCGAGGTCGGCATCGAGTCGCTGGCCGGCCCCAGCGAGCTGATCGTGCTGGCGGACGCCTCGGTGTCGGCCGAGGTGCTTGCCTGGGACCTGCGGGCGCAGGCCGAGCATGGCGCCGGTGCGCAGTCCGTGCTGGTCTCGGACGACGCCCGGGTGCTGGAGCGGGTGGCGGCCGTGCTGGGCGAAGAGGACGGGGTGACGCTGGCCCTCGCCGAGTCGTGGGACACGGCCATCGCGTTCGTGAACGCGTACGCACCGGAGCACGTGCAGCTGTCGATCGCCGACCCGGTGCCGGCGCTGGAGCGGATCCGCCATGCCGGCGCGATCTTCGTCGGCGAGATGAGCGGCACCGCCTACGGCGACTACATCGCCGGCTCCAATCACATCCTGCCCACCGGCGGCCGCGGGCGGTTCTCGTCCGGGCTGGGGCCGTCTGTCTTCCTCCGCACGCAGGAGGTGATCGAGATCTCCGCCGGGGCGGCAGTCGCGCTGGCCCGCCCGCTGGCGGCGCTCGCCCGCGCCGAGGGCCTCGAGGCCCACGCGCGCTCCGCCGAGGCACGGGCCGAGCTCGTCTCCCAGCGCACCGACATCGAGCAAGGAGCTGCCACGTGACCAAGACCGTCATCGCCGTCGACGGCGCCCCCCGGCCGTTCGCGGGCGCCCCCTACAACCAGGCCATCAAGGCCGGCGGTCTGGTCTTCTGCGCCGGTCAGGTGGGGCTCGACCCGGAGACCGGCAAGCTGGTCGAGGGCGGCATCGAGGCCGAGGCCAGGCGGGCGCTCGACAACCTGCAGGCGGTGCTGGAGGGCGCGGGCTCGGGGATGGACAGCGTGGTCAAGACCACGGTCTTCGTCACCGACCTGGGCCAGTTCGCGGCGATGAACGAGATCTACGCCGGCTACTTCACAAGCGATCCGCCGGCCCGCTCGACGGTGCAGGTGTCGGCGCTGCCCGCCGGAGCCTGCGTCGAGGTCGAGGCGATCGCGCTGGTCGACTGAGGCAAACGGGATCTGACCCCGTTGTTCCGGCGAGCCGGGGCCGGGCCGGGTTGCCACGTAAGCTTCGCCCGTGCGACCCACCGAGATCATTGTCACGCACGGTTCCACCGATTTCGACGCGCTGGGCTCGATGCTGGCCGCGCGCCGGCTGTACCCGGGCGCCGAGGTGCTGGTGCACGGCGGCCTCAACCGCAACGTCCGCGAGTTCGTCACCCTGCACGAGGCGGAGCTGCGGCTCGCCGATCCCGCCAAGTGCGACCTGTCCGACGTCGCCCGGGTGATCGTCGTCGAGACCAGCCACCTGTCGCGGCTGGGCGCGCTGGCGGAGGTCGCCCAGCGGAAGGGCGTCGAGGCATTGCTGTTCGATCACCACGGCGACCGGCCGCCGGACTGGGTGGACGGAGCGCACGCCGTGCTCAGCGACGACGGGGCGCTCTCGACGACCATGGTCGGGATCCTGGCCGAACGCGGCATCCAGCCGACGCCGGCCGAGGCCACGGCCCTGGCCCTTGGGATCCATGAGGACACCGGTTCGCTGACCTATGTGTCGACCACTCTGCGCGACGTCGAGGCGCTCGCCTTCTGCGCCCGCCACGGCGCCGCCCAGGAGCTGATCGCGCGGTTCCTGCACCTGCCCCTGCCCGAGGAGCAGCGGGCGCTTCTGACCACGCTTGTCGATGCGGCCGAGACCGTGGATGTGGACGGGATCGGCGTGCTGGTCACCGCGGTTGCCTGGCCCCGCTACGTGGACGGCATCTCGACGCTCGCCACCAAGGTCACGGAGGTGGTGGAGTGCGAGGCGCTGCTGATGCTGGTCGAGATGGACGGGCGGGTGTTCGCCGTCGCCCGCAGCCGTGCGTCCGGCCTGGACGTGGCCGCGGGGCTGTCACGGCTAAGCGGCGGGGGCCATGCGCAGGCGGCGTCGGCGATCGTCCGCGGCCGCCCGCTGGACGTGGTGCGGCGGGAGGCGGTGGCCGCGCTCCATGACGGCCTGGTGCCGGCTGCTCGGGCCGAGCACATCATGTCCTCCCCGGCCTGGCTGGTCGAGGACGACCTGCCGATCGCGGAGGCGCTGACCGAGTGCCGCAAGCGGCGGACGTCGGGCGTGCTCGTCCGATCCGGCGAGCGGGTGGCCGGTGTGGTCAGCCGCGAGGACCTGGGCCGCGCGATCGCGCACGGCCTCGGCCACGCGCCGGTGCGCGGCGTGATGACGGCGGGGGTGACCGCCGTTGTGCCCTCGGCCTCGCTGGCCGAACTGCGCCGCGCGCTGCTCACAGTCGACCGCGTGATCGTGGCCGACCGCTCCGCCGAGGACGGCGCCCCCGTCGCCGAGGTGCGGGGCGTGGTCACACGGGGCGATCTGCTGCGGGCGCTGCGCAGCCGGCCCGAGGAGCGGGGTGAGGCCGCCGCCGCCGACGACCTGGGCGGGCTGCTGCGGGCGCTGCCCGGGCTGGACAGCCTGTGGCAGGCCGTGCCCGCCGCCGCCGAGGCCCAGGACGGCGTCTACCTGGTGGGTGGAGCGGTGCGTGACGTGCTGCTGGGCGAGCCGACCTTCGACATCGACCTGGCCGTGGAGGGCGACGGGATCGCCTTTGCGCGGGACCTGGCCGCCGAGCTGGGCGGCCGGATGCACGCGCACGAGAAGTTCCACACGGCGGTCGTCATCGCGGGCGATCTGCGGGTCGACGTGGCCACGGCCCGCACCGAGCACTACGAGCACCCGGCGGCGCTGCCGATCGTCGAGCACTCGTCGATCCGCCAGGACCTGCAGCGCCGCGATTTCACCATCAACGCGATGGCCGTGAAGCTGCAGGCCGACGGGTTCGGCGAGCTGGTCGACCCCTTCGGCGGCGCCGACGACCTGCGGGCCGGCCGGGTGCGGGTGCTTCACAACCTGTCGTTCATCGAGGATCCCACGCGGATCTTCCGCGCCATCCGCTACGAGAACCGCTACCGCTTCGCCATGGATGCCCATACCCGCGAGCTGGCCAGGGCCTGCGTCGACATGGGGCTGGTCGGCGACCTGTCCGGAGCCCGCGTCCGCGACGAGCTGGTCGCCCTGCTGTCCGAGGACGAGGTCAGCGGATCGGTGGGCCGGCTGGCCGCCCTCGGCCTGGCGGCGGCGATCCACCCTGGGCTGGACGCCGGGGACGAGGTGGTCGCCAGGGTGCGGGCCCTGGACGCGGCCGCGGCGGCCCACCTGCCGGCGGCGCCGCGCTGGAGGCTGCGGCTGGCAGCGATGGCCCACCGGCTGCCCGGCGACGAACTGCTGGAATGGCTGGAGCGGCTCCGCGTGCGTCGCCGTGACGCCCGCGTGGTGGCGGCGCTCGCCGCCGTCGCCCCGCGGCTCGCCGACCGGCTGGCTGGAGACCTGGAGCCGGCCGAGGTCGGCGAGCTGCTGGACGCGCAGCCGGCCGAGGTGGCGGTCGCCATCGCCGCCATGGGCGGGCCCGCCGGTCGCGCGGCTGAGCTGTACCTGCAACGACTGCGCGATCTCGGACTGGACGTCAACGGCGGCACGCTGCGCGAGGAGCTGGGGCTCGAGGAATCGCCGCGGATCGGGACGATCCTGGCCGAGCTGCTGCGGCGGCGGCGAAACGGTGAGCTGGGTGGCCGGGAGGAGCAGCTGGAGGCTGCCCGGGAGCTTGCGGAGGAGGTGCCGAGCTGACGCTGGCGGCGGCCAACGCAAGCCGGTGGCGAGGCCAGCCCGGCCACTACGAGGCCTGGCACCTGCGCCTCGCCGATCCGGCGTCCAGCGCGACCGCCTGGATCAGGCTCGGCTTCCACGTGCCCGTGCGCGGCGGCGGCGACCCGCTGGCGGAGGTGTGGTTCGTCGGCCGCGATCCGGCGGGCGAGCTGTATGCCCGGCGGGAGACGTTCGCCCTGGACAGCCTCAGCACCGGCCCCGGAGGCTTCCCGGTCACCCTCGGTCGCTGCCGGCTCGACGAGTCGGGTGCCAGCGGCGCCGTCGACGAGGCCTGGTGGGAACTCTCGTGGCAGGCGGACGGCGAGGGCGGCTACGGCGGCGAGAGCCGGCTCCGACGCACCGAGATCGTCACCACGCAGCCGGCCATCATCGCCCAGGGCACCGTGTCGGTCGGCGCCAGGGAGATGCGCGTCAGTTCCTGGCCCGGTCATCAGCTGCACGCCTGGGGCAGCCGCCACGCCGAGCTGTCGGCGCGCATGCACTGCAACGCGTTCCCCGAGCGCGGCGCCTACCTGGAGGCGGTCAGCCGCAGCTACCGCAGGCTGGGAGCCGCGTCACCGACCCTGACCATGGGCGCCGCCCGGCTGGCCGGCCGCACGTTCGACGCCCGCAGCTCGGCCCGCGGTCTGGTCTCGCCGGCGGCGATCGAGCCCGACCTCTACGAGTTCACCATCCGCGGCGTCCGCGAGCAGCTGTGGGGCCGCGTCACCTGTGCCCCGGCAGACATGGTCGGCGTCTCCTACCGTGACCCCGACGGCGGCAAGGTGTTCGCGTACCACGCCGACAAGGCATCCGTCGATGCCCGTCTGAAGCGCCGGACGCGGCGGGGCTGGAAGCTCGAGGCCGAGGTCTCGGCAGCCGGCTGCTGCGCCTACGAGTACGCGTCCCGGAAGCCGGTCGCCGGGGTGCCGGTGGTGCTGTGAGCGGCCTTAGCTGGGAGGACGGCAGCGTGCCGGTTATGCGCTGGGAAGCCGCCCCCGAGGGCGTCCGGGTGGCGTTCACAGGCCGCCGCGGCGGCGTCTCCGAGGGAGCTTTCCGCTCGCTCAACCTGGGAGCGCTGACCGCCGACGACCCTGGCCATGTGGCCGAGAATCGCGGCCGTGCCGTCCGCGCGCTGGGCGCCGATCCCGAGCGGGCGACGATGGCCTGGCAGGTTCACGGCAGCGAGATCCGCGAAGTCGGCGAACAGCCGGCGACCGGGCGGTTCACCGAGCCCGGACGCGAGCCCTTTCCCCGGTCGGACGGCCTGGTCACCTCGCTGGCCGGCCGGCCGATGGTGCTGCTCACCGCCGACTGCCTGCCGATCGCCATCTCGGCCGCCGACGGCTCCCGGCTGGCGATCCTGCACGCCGGCTGGCGGGGCCTTCAGGCCGGCATCGCCGAGCGAGGCGTCGACGCGGTCGGCGGCCCGGTGCGGGCGGCCGTCGGGCCGGGCGCCGGCCCCTGCTGCTATCAGGTGGGCGACGATGTGGCCGCGACGCTTCGCGCCCGATTCGGAGACGACGTCGTCCGCGACGGCAGGGCCGACCTGTGGCTGTGTGCGCGCCGCGCCCTCGAGAGCCGTGGCGTGGAGGGGGTCGACGTGGCCGAGGAGTGCACCATCTGCAATCCCGACCGGTACTTCTCGCACCGCCGCGACCACGGCGTCACCGGCAGGCAGGGGGTGGTGGCGGAGCGTGCTCGATCCTGAGCTGATCCGGGACAACCTCGCACGCGTGCGTGAGGCGGTCGGGCCGGGGGTCGAGATCCTGGCCGCCACCAAGTACGTGGAGGCGGCGGACCTGCCGGCGCTGGCCGCAGGCGGGGTGGCCCTGGTCGGCGAGAACCGCAGCGATGCCCTGCTCGAGAAACAGGCCCTGCACGGCCCGCTGTTCACGTGGGACTTCATCGGCCAGCTGCAGAGCCGCAAGGTGCGCGACATCGTGGGCAGGGTGCGGTTGATCCACTCGGTCGGCTCGCTGTCGGCCTGCAGCCAGGTCCAGGCCCGCGCCGAGGCGCCGGCCGACTGCCTGCTGGAGGTCAACGTGGCCGGGGAGGGCACGAAGGCGGGAGTCCCGCTGGCCGAGGTCGACGGCTTCCTCGAGCAGGTGGAGGAGCTGGACCGCGTGCGCTTCCGAGGGCTGATGACCATGCCGCCGCTGGCAGCCACGCCCGACGAGGCCCGGCCGTGGTTCGCCGCGCTGAGGGCCGAGCGCGACCGGCTGGCCGCGCGCTGGGCGGGGCGGCACGAGTTCAGCGAGCTGTCGATGGGCACCAGCCAGGACTACGCGGCGGCGGCGGCCGAGGGAGCCACCATCGTCAGGGTGGGGAGTGTGCTGTATGGGCGCTGATCCGGTGCTCGACCAGCTCGAGATCCGGCCGGCGGACTGGCCCGGCGACCTCGAGCTGGTGCGCTCGCTGTTTCTGGAGTACGCCGCCTCGCTGGGGTTCGACCTCTGCTTCCAGGGCTTCGACGACGAGCTGGCGGGGCTGCCGGGCCGCTATGCCGAACCGGCCGGCAGGCTGCTGGTGGCACGACTGGACGGCGAGCCGGTGGGCTGCGTGGCCCTGCGCGGGCTCGAGCCCGGCATCTGCGAGATGAAGCGCCTCTACGTCAGGCCGGCGGCCCGTGGCGCCGGCGCCGGCCGCGCGCTTGCGGGCGCGGTGCTCGATCACGCCCTCCGGGCGGGCTACCGGCGGATGCGGCTGGACACGGTCGAGCCTGTGATGGGATCCGCGATCGCCCTTTACCAGAGCCTCGGCTTCGTCGACATCCCGCCCTACACCGACAACCCGATCCCGGGCGCGCGCTACCTGGAGCGGGCG
>Ga0070684_100000163_pt1 | contig 45728 bp, 42 predicted proteins | sample KBSC723LmetaG_FD_65653 | JGI IMG/M metagenome (GOLD analysis project Ga0070684, IMG submission 65653) | Corn rhizosphere microbial communities from Kellogg Biological Station, Michigan, USA - KBS C7.2-3L metaG | ecosystem: Host-associated > Plants > Roots > Rhizosphere ...
TACGGCTGGCCCGTGGAATGGATCGAATCGCGTCTCGCCGAATGGGAGCGCACCGGGAAACTGGTGCGCGGAAAGTTCCGTCGCGAAGTGAGCGATCTGGAGTGGTGCTCGCGACGAGTAGTGGAAATCGGCCGACGGCGGGCGCTGGCGGCGTTACGGAAGCAGATCGAAGCGGTGGAACTGCCGAAGTTTGCCGCGTTCATGCAGCGGTGGCAGCACCTGGACGAGCGCGATCGGCTTGATGGAGCGGCCGGGACAGAAACTGCGATACGCCAACTATATGGTATAGCGCGTCCGCCGCTCTCCTGGGACCGCGACTATCTGCGCTCCCGAGTTCGTGGGTACGAGCCGGCGGCGCTGTCACAGTTCAGCGCTGGCGGTGAGCCAGTGTGGGTGGGCGAGGGCAACTACGATCCGGAGACGGGCGCGATTCCTCTGGCGCGCGTTCGATTTTTCGAGCGGGGGAGCGGCGCGCTGTGGCTCGGCGATGGTGATGAGCCCGTTCTGAGCGAGAATGCAAAAAAAGTCCGCGACACTATCGCGGAAGAAGGCGCATCGTTCATCGGTGACATTCAGGCGACCACGGGGCTGACGATGCTGGCGGTCCGCGAGGCGATTCGCGAGCTGGTAGCGTGGGGGCTCGTCACCAACGATACGGTGGAAGCGTTGCGCGAGATCGCGCGGTGGAGACCGATGATGCCGCGCACAGGTGCCGATCCTACCAGCTGGCTGCCGTCCAACTACACGCCGTCGCCGAACAGGCGATACACCCGCACCCGACCGAACGTGCGACGATTGCCGCGTTGGCGGAGACCCGATAAACCGGGCGGCGCGACCAGTGGCTGGACCGGAAGGTGGTCGCTGGTACGAAGGCGTGGCACAATGGGGCCGGATCTCCCGGAGGAAGAGCGCGCCGAGCGAATCGCGCGGCAGTGGCTGGTGCGCTACGGGATCGTTTCGCGCGACTGGTGGCGGCGCGAACGTCCGCCGGTGTCGTGGCGCTCGATTTATCGGGAGCTGAAACGCCTCGAGTTTCGCGGTGAAGTCAGACGCGGTTATTTCGTGAAGGGATTGGGCGGGGCACAGTTCGCGCTGCCGGATGCGGTGGAGTGGCTGCGCGCGGTCGGGAGCGAGGACGACGCATCGACCGGATTCGTGGTGATGGCGGCCAGTGATCCCGCGAACGTTTACAATCTTCCGCTCGAGCTCATTGAAAAGGATCCGCTCTGGCGGCCACGTGGGAGGGGGGCGATGCTCGTGACTCGTGGTGGACGAGTTGCGATCGCAGTCGAGGGGCGCGGTCGCAGGTACTCTGTTGCCGACTGGCTTTCACCCGACGAAACAGCTGCCGCGAAAAAGGCGCTCGTGGAGCATTTGCGCGGCGAGAAATCAGCGCGCTATTTGATATAGCGCCTCAACGGATGTCCGCGCGCCCCAGCGCGGCACGGACCGCTTCCCGCATCGCGATGACTGCTTCCTCGCGTGCCGCCGGCGAATCCTCGCGAACGTGGAGCTCGATGCCGTCGGCGACCGGAAGGCGGTGCCAGCGCAGCGAGAGATCGTCATCGTGGGCGACCGCTTCATAGGCGCTGGAATTGAGCGCCGGAGCCAGCGACAATGCGATCCTGCGCTCGAGCGCGTCACCGGTGAGGTCGCGCATTTCGCCGCGAATGGTGTCGAGGCTCTGGCCCTCGCGCTGCCGGATCTTGATGGCAAGCAGCTGGAGGAGGTGGCGGTAGCCGTAAGTGGCGCCGGTTCCGGTTCCTTCCGGCCGATCGAGCAATCCGCTGGCGACGTAAAACCGAACAGCCCGTGCGCTCGGCGCTGCTCGTGCGGATGCGTTGGTTGGTCTTATCCCGGCTGCGTCTACGAGAGCTGTTGCGTGTGCTGCAAGTCCGCGGGCGTTCCAGGGAGCGTGTCGAGCGTGGGCGCGGAGGAGAGCGACAGGCGATTCAGCCATGTGGATAGGATAACATTAAAGTCTTCGGCTCGCTCGTCGTGCGGAAGATCGCCCGCCGGTGACAAAACCGAGATTTCGAAATCGCGTTTGATCTCGCGAAACCCGCGGAACTCTTCGACCGGCGACATCGAACCCTGCTCGCCCCAGACGAGCAAAGCGGGCTGACTGAGACGTCGCAATGCGTGACGGACATCGATGTTGAGATGCCCCGAGAGGAACGCCGCCGGCGCGTGACGCGCGCCGCGCTGGTGCGAAGTCGTGTAGTAGATCTCGACGAGCTCGCGGGTGACGAGCGAATCGTCGGAATAGACCTGTCGCAGGTAGCGACGCAATGATGGCCGCGACACGAGCGCGTTGAACATCGCGGTGCCCGCTATCGGAGTGTCGACGGCGAGACGTCCCGCTTCGCCGCCGATGCCGACCGGCTCGTTCAATCGCACCAGCCCTGACGGCGCGATGAGCGCCACCGCGGGGAAGCGGTGCGGGTCGCGCGCGGCGAGAACGATCGCGTAAGCAGCCGACAGCGACGAAGCGACGAGAACCGTCGGCTCGTCGATGACCCTGCTGACGAAGTCCGAGATCAGCGAGATGTAGAGTCGCGCCGAATACCGGATCGCCGGGCGCTCCGACATCCCGAAGCCGAGCAGATCGATGGTGTACACGGTGTTGGTGCGAGCGAGGGCGTCGACGTTATTACGCCACTCGTACGACCACGCGGCAGCGTGGATTCCGTGGAGGAGAAGTATCGGCGGGCCGCTGCCGCGTTTGGTGAAGGCCACCCGTCTGTCGCGCCACTCGAAGCCGCCTTCCTCACCGCCAATCAGATTGGTGAGGCTGTCGACGCCTTTGCGCGCGAATGCATTGTACGCCGCGGCGGCGCCGAGGATTGCTCCGCCGGACAGCAGAATTTTTCGCCAGGGTGACTCTCGCTCGTCGTTATCCTGCATGGCTCCTCATTCGGTACAGCCAAGGAAAAAGCGCGGTTACTTGAGAGTAACCGCGCTTTGTGCAGCGCGCACGGGGGAAGCGGAAACTAGCGCTTCGAGCGGCCCTTCGAGCCCGATTTCCGGCCCCCGGACCGGCGGCTGGATCCACGAGAACGCGACGCCGAGCCTCGCCGGGCCGACTTTCTGGCACCCGATGACTTCCGGGCCGGTGACTTCCGACCCGACGATTTCCGGCCCGACGACTTACGGCCTCCAGACTTGCGCGAACTTCCGGAACGCGCCGCCTTTCGAGCGGACTTCTGACCGCCGCCGGACGATTTCCGGGCAGACTTTCGGCCCCCGGATGACTTGGAGCTGCTCTTTTTCCGACTGCCGCCCGACGAGCTTCGGCTGCTCGAGCCCGATCGGGAGCTTCCTCCGCCTCCGGCGCTGGCCCGGCCGGCGCTACTGGACATCGCGGGTGCGGCGCCTCCGCCCATCGACCGTGTACCACCGGTCGTCGACGCAGCTCCGCCGCCAAACCCGCCCGGCCTCGTGCTTCCGGCGCTTGCCGATGTGCTACCACCACCGTGGGTGGACGTCCCGCCGGTCGATGCGCCACCGCCGAAGCCCGAACTGCCAGAGGTACCTGAAGATCCACCGCCACCGGTACTGCCAAACACACTGCCGCCAGCACCGCCGGTACCGCCGCCGCCGGATCCGGTGAGGGAGGTGTCCTGTTTCTTACCAGAGCCTTTGGGACGACCCCTTCTGCCTCGCGGTGCACCGCCGCCGAAGAGATCTTCTTCCTCCTCCTCTTCCTCTTCGTCGCCTTCGGCAACTACGGTCGCATCGGTATCCGCTTCTTCGTCATCGTCGGAGTCTTCAGCGCTATCCCAGAGGCGATCACTGTGGTCCTCATTGATCGCCCAGCCGCCATCCTCATCATCGTCATCGTCGTAGGATCGCTTGCCGCGACTGAAGCCACCGAGATCGTCCGGGTCGTCGTCGTCCGCAAAACGCAATGGCTCCACTGATTCACCGCTCGGCATTAGTCCTCCCATAGAATGTCAGCACTCGCACTTGAATAGCGCGCAATTTTCTGATTTCGCCCGCTGCACGTCGCGTGCCTTGTGCGCGGTGCCCCGCTACTTCGCGCGTGAAGAGCGAATACGGCGGCAGTGTTGAGACGTCAAGTAGTGCGGCTAGACAGGGACGAAACAGAGGAGTTCGCGGCCAGGCGCCGCGTTATGACGCGGACGAGTGCGTCGTAAACACACGGGTCGAACTGCTTCCCGACGTCGATCTTCAAGTGCTCGATCGCCGCCATTGGCGCGAGTGGCTCGCGGTAAGCGCGCTTGGACGTGAGCGCGTCGAAGGTGTCGGCAGCGCACAGAATCCTAGCACCCAACGGGATTGCTTCCCCGGCCAGGCCCAATGGGTACCCGGCGCCGTTCCAGTGCTCGTGATGGTGCTCGATGTACTTGAGGGGCTGCTGGATGTGGAACAGCGGCTCGAGAATGTCCAGCCCGATTCGAACGTGCTGCTGGACGTGCTCGAACTCTTCGGGGGTTAGACTGCCCGGTTTGTTGAGGATGGCTTCGCGAATCCCGATCTTGCCGACATCGTGAAGTCTGCCAGCCACGCGCAGGTCCTCGCAGACCGTCTCGTCGAGTCCAAGGTCTTCGGCGAGCTGGCCGGCCAGCTCCGCGACGCGCTGGGAGTGGCCGCGCAGATAGACGTCCTTGGCCTCCATTGCGTTGATGAGAGTTTCGGCGATGCTGACGGTCATCAGGCGGAGGGACTCTTTCTCCCGCTCGAGCTCCGCGGTGCGAAGCGCCACCTCTTCGCGAATGAGCTTGTCGACGCGACGTTTTTCGATCAGCTCAGCACGCTTGTGAAGGGCGCGGTCAACCGCCTGCTGGAGGTCGGCGAGCTCGACCGGCTTCATCAGGTAGTCTGACGCACCCGCGGCCAGAACTTCCGTCGCAGTAGCGGCGTCGTTGACGGCGGTCAGCATGATGATGGCAAGGTCCTCATCGCGGGCGCGCGCTTCCGGCACCACCTGGACTCCAGTCATCCCCGGCATGCGCACATCGCACAGCATGAGCGAAAACGACTGCCCGTCGAGAATCTCGAGCGCCTGGTCGCCTGAGCCGGCGATTTCTACCTCGAAGCCCCGCGATCGCAGAAACTTCCGCAGCGCCAGCCGGATCGTTTCTTCGTCGTCGACGATGAGAACTCGGGTCATGTCGTGGCCATCGTGCAGAGTGGGAGCAGAATGGTGAACGTCGATCCGACATCGGGCGTGCTGTCGACAGAGATCGTGCCGCCGTGCGCCTGGATGATGCCGTAACTCACGCTAAGACCCAAGCCCGTGCCTTCACCCGGCGGTTTGGTGGTGAAAAAAGGCTCGAATACGCGCTGGCTGATCGATGGCAGCATTCCGTGACCCGTGTCCGACACTATGATCTGCACCATTTCCTGTTTCCGCTGGGTGGCAAGGGAAAGATGGCGCACCTTCGCGCCCTCCATCGCCGATTCGGCGTTCACGAGAAGGTTGAGCAGCACCTGCTGCAGCTTCTGCTCGTCGCCGCGAACCTGCGGATTGGAATCATCAAGCCGCATGTGGACTTCAATGCCATTGGAGCGAGATGCAAGTGCGCGCAGTCGAACGGTGTGCTTGACGACGGTGTTGACGTCGATGGGCACGTCGCGGTCGTCGGTCTTGCGCGCGAAGAGAAGCAGGTCGCGGATCACCCCGATGGCACGGTCTGCCTCGCGCTTGATCAGGCTGACCGACTCGAACTGTTCGCCCTGGAGGCGGTCCTCGAGGAGAAGCTGCGCGAAAGTGGAGATGCCCGTCAGTGGGTTGTTCAGCTCGTGCGCGACACCGGCAACCAGCTCTCCAATTGCGGCCAGCTTTTCAGTGCGACCCAGGTGGTCCGCGACCCTGCGCTCTTCGGTGAGGTTTCTGACGCCGATGACCAATCCGATGATGTTGTCCGACCCGTCTCGGATGTGGCTCAAGGTGACAGCCGCGGGAAACTCGCTTCCGTCCTTTCGGCGGTGGACGTGCTCTCCGATCCAGAGCGCGTTGTCCTGCGGAACGGCGGGTATGGTGCGCGGCCGCGAGAGCAACGCGGACGCAACGACGAAGTCGTCGACGGAGAGACCGGCGATTTCGTGCGGCTCGTAACCATACTCACGAACCGCGGCAGTGTTGGCGTACTGAACCTTGGCGTCGACACCGAGGATGAGAACCGGCTGATCCATCGTCGCGAGCGCGGCGGCCAGGGTTCGCTCGCGCGCGTGGATCCGCTGCTCCTCTTCGCTGAGCAGCAGAACATCGACAGCGAGTGCTATCGCGGCGGCGAGCCGCAGCAACGCGTCGACCTGGGGTGACGTTGGAGACTGCGGCATCTCCGAGGTGACGACGAGAACGCCGAGTCGGCGATTGCCGGCGATGAGTGGGATGGTGATTGCCGGCTCGTCGGGGATCCGGTCGGCGTTGTGGGCGCGCTCGCGAAGGTTGTCGATGAAGGTTGGGTCTTCTTTTCCCCAGGCGCTGCGTACCGCGCTGCGCTCAACGGGGGCAGTGATGCCTTCCATGAGCTGGCAGGTGCCCGTTGCGGCGACGCAGAGCAGGGTGGTGCCGTCCGGAGCGATTACGCCAATGGCTTTGCCGCTCGAAGGCACGACGCCGTCGAGAATATCGAGAATGCTGCGGCCAGCCTCCGCCACGGTGACTTTGCGCAGCGCAATGCGGGCGATCTCGGCGGCGGCCTCTGTTTGGCGCTGTTCACTACGCTGGGCATCGAAGAGCCGCGCGTTCTCGATCGCGACAGCGGCCTGGCGAGCGATCAGCATGATGAGATCGAGGTCATGGGCGTCGTACGCGTTGGGCCGGTAGGACAGAACCTGCATGACGCCGACGGTTCGCTCGTGGTAGATGAGAGGCGCGGTGATCTCGCTCTGCACCTCGCGCTTCGACGCGACCTGAAAGATGGTGCCCTTCCACCACCGTTCCGGCTTGGATGAGATGACCGGCACCCCGGCCTGAAAAACCTTGCTGATGGTTTCGGTGCCGTTGGGGAAATCGAGAATACCCTCGCCTTCACGTGCCTCGCCATCCACGACGATGCAGGCGGGATTGAACTTCTGACACAGGGGATCGGCGATCATGAGCGCAAAACACGGCGCGTCGACGACCGACGCCACGGCCTTATAGATCTCGCGATACGCTTCGTCGAGGGAAATTGTCGCCGAGATGGCCTGCTGGACCGTCGCGACTGCCGCGAATCGCGCGGCGCGACGCTCGAGCTCGGCGACGAGCTCAGTCGTCAACGAACTCCACGGTTACGGGTCTGGTGATGACACCGGACCTTACACCTTCCTCGAGGAAGAGACGGATCGCCTCGCGACCGCGGTCGCCGTAGTCGAGGGTCCAGTCGTTGACGTACATGCCGACGAAGGTGTCGGCCTTGCTGCGATCGAGTCCGCGCGCGAAGCGCATGGCGTGATCGAGAGCGTGCTTTCGGTGATCCAGACCGTAGGCGATGCTATCGCGCAGATGGCGCGAGACTTTTTTCTGGAGATCGCGCGGCATGTCCTTGCGAATGACGTTGCCGCCGAGCGGGAGAGGCAGGCCGGTTTTCTTCTGCCACCAGATTCCCATGTCGGCGACGAGATGCAGGCCTTCATCCTTGTAGGTGAGCTGGCCTTCGTGGATGAGGAGGCCTGCGTCAACATCACCGTTCTTGACTGCCGCCTCGATCTGATCGAACGGAACGACGACCGGCTCGAAGTCCGGCTGGTAGAGCCGGAGCGCCAGGTAAGCGCTCGTCATGAGGCCCGGTACGGCGATTCGCTTTCCGGCGATGTCATCGCGGGTCATGGGCTTTGTAGCCACGAGCATGGGACCGTAGCCGTCGCCCATCGAAGCGCCGTGTGGGAGAAGCGCGTAGCGATCGGAGAGGTACGCGTAGGCGTGAATGGAGACTGCGGTTACGTCGAGCTCGCCCCGCAGAGCGCGGCCATTGAGAGTCTCGATGTCCTGGAGCTCATGGACGTAGCTGATGCCGTCGGTATTGATCTGACCGTCGGCGAGGGCGTAGAACATGAACGCGTCGTCGGAATCGGGGCTATGAGCGAGGTGGATAGTGCTGGGTGAAGTCATGATTTTGCGCCCGTGCTTTTGCGCGCCTGTTGAAGCGCGCTGGTGATGTCTTCCTGGTGGCGAACGTATTCGTCGAGCTTTCTGGCGAGCTCGGTTTTCTGGGCGGCGAGAAGGCGGCGCTCGTAGGATCTGACCCGGGCGGTATCGCCGGCGATGGTGGCGAGGCGCGCCTCGAGAATCAATCCAAGCAAGTGATTCGGATTCTCTCGCAGAATGGTATCGGCCTGCGCCTGGGCGAGCGGCAGCGCGCCTGTAACTTCGCCGATGCGGCCTAGATCATAGCGCTGATCCAGATTGAGTGGCTGGAGCAGCAGATACGATTGGACTGCCATCGGTGCGAAGAACTGCACGCTGTCGATCTTCCCCTCGCTGGCAAGAAGCATCACACGGTTATATAGACGATCGGCCCGCTCCTCGGGCGACAGGCTCGAGATATCGGGGGCCCGGACGCCGCCCGCCTGGTCGCCGCCACCGACCATCCCACGATCGTCGAGCCCCGCCTGAGGAAGGGCGTTGGCCGAGCCGTCGACGGTGCTCGAAGGACGCGCGTTGAAACCGCGACCGGCTGCCATCGCGAAGAGAGCGAGGAAAGCGAGGGCAGCGACGATCCACGGAAGGGGGTTGGATTTAGCTTCGCGGGGGGAGGGCCCGCTGCCTACCGCGGTGCCGCAGAGGTGACAGAATTTGGCGCCCGCGCTGAGTGGTGCGGCGCACGATGCGCAGGTGGCGCCCGCCAGTGGGGCGCCACAGTTCGCGCAGTACCGGCCGGTTCCGGGGGTGCCGCAGGATGGGCAGGGGGATGGATCGGGTGAGGACATGCGCTGAAGTTAGTTGTTGAACTTCGAGCGCGCAGTCTCAACAGCCGGAACAGAAGACTACCGGCGGGAGGCCGTGGGCCGGCCGCCCGCGGCTTCCAGCCGGTAGTCTTCTGTTACAGTTAGACCGGGAAGAGCATCTCCCGGTACTTCGGCAGCGGCCAGCAATCGTCGGACACCGTGAGCTCGAGACTGTCGCAGATTTTGCGGACCTCGGCCATCGTGTCCGCGCCTTCGGTGGTGAGCATCTCTGCCTGGCCAGGCGGATCGTCGTGCTTCGCTTCGACGCGCGCGATGATGTCGTTCAGATCCTCGCGGTGCTCCTGGAGCTCCTGGACGAGCTCACCGACCTGGTTCGCGGTCGCGACTTGCGGGACGACAGCGATGCCCGCCGACTTGGCCTGCGATGCCGCCTCCGAGAGCTGACTGAGGTAGGCGTACGCGGCGGGTATGACCATGGTGTCGACGATCTCGCGCAGGGTGTGGAGCTCGATCAGCAGATCCTTCACGTACCGTTCGACGCGCACGTGATAGCGTGACTCGAGCTCCTCCTTGGTGAGCACCCCGAGCTTGGTGAGAAGAGCACGCGACTGCTTCGAAATCATCTCCTTGAGCGCCTCCGGAGTGCGCCGCAGGTTGGGAAGCCCGCGCTTCTTCGCCTCCTTTACCCAGTCCTCCGAATAGTTGTTGCCCTCGAAGCGGATGGCGGCGGTCTCCTTGAAGACCTCGCGCACCACTTTGAGGACAGCGTCATCGACGGACTTGTTTTTCTTGAGCGCCTCACGGAGCGAGTCGGTGATCTCGCCAATGGCGTCGGCGACGGCGGTGTTGAGCAACGCCACCGGGAAAGCGATCGATGCCGAGGAACCGACGGCGCGGAACTCGAACTTCTGACCGGTGAACGCGAACGGCGAAGTGCGATTGCGGTCGGTGTTGTCGCGCTGCACTTCGGGCAGCTTGGCGACGCCGAGCTTGATCATCTGCTCTTCGGCATTCGCCGTGGTTTTTCCGGCGGCGATCTCCTCGATGACTTTGGTGAGCATGTCGCCCATGAACACCGAGATGATTGCCGGTGGCGCTTCGTTGGCGCCGAGCCGGTGCTCGTTGCCCGAGGTAGCGATGCCGGCGCGCAGAAGCCCCGCGTGTTTGTGAACTCCCTTGAGGACGGCGGCGAGGAAGACGAGGAAGCGAATGTTCTGGTGTGGCGTCTTGCCCGGCTTGAGCAGGTTCAGTCCATCGAGCTCGGAGGAATCCGCGATAACGGACATAGACCAGTTGCAGTGCTTGCCGGATCCGTTGATGCCAGCGAACGGCTTTTCGTGCAGGAGTGCCTGCAGGCCGTGTCGCAACGCGACGCGGCGGAGAGTCGCCATCACGAGCTGATTGTGATCGACCGCGAGATCGGTCTCCTCGAAATAGGGAGCCATCTCGAACTGGCACGGCGCGACCTCGTTGTGGCGCGTGATGATCGGCACGCCGAGCTTGTACAGCTCGAACTCTGCTTCCGAGATGCAGCCCTGGATGCGCTCGGGGATGCCGCCGAAATAGTGATCCTCGAGCTGCTGGCCGCGCGGCGGTGGTGCACCGACAAGAGTGCGGCCGCCCATCACCAGGTCGGGGCGCATCCCGAAGTGCGCGCGATCGATAAGGAAGTACTCCTGCTCGGGGCCGAGGGTGGTGTAAACGCGCTGCACACCCTTGTCGCCCAGGAGAGCGAGCAGCTCGATCGCTTTCTCCGACAAGACATCGGAGCTGCGAAGGAGCGGGGTCATCTCGTCGAGCGCTTCACCGTTGTACCCGATGAACACCGACGGAATGCAGAGGGTCCGCGCGCCCGTTGACTCGACGATGAAAACGGGACTGGCCGGATTCCACGCAGTGTAGCCGCGCGCTTCCCAGGTGGCGCGCAGTCCGCCGGACGGAAAGCTCGATGCGTCGGGCTCGCTCTGAATCAGCTGGTCGCCGGTAAACGATTCCATTGGCTGCCGGTCGTCATCGAACGCGAAAAACGCGTCGTGCTTTTCGGCCGTGAGACCCGTCTGCGGCTGGAACCAGTGGGTGAAATGGGTCACGCCGCGGGAGATCGCCCACTCCTTGATCACCTGTGCGACGACGGGCGCGATGGCGCGATCGAGCTTCTTGCCGTGTCGAATGCAGGCGGCGAGGCTGCCGAACACTTCGCGCGGGAGCTTGTCGCGGAGCTGACGGACGCCGAGGATGTTGACGCCGAAGTACTGGGAGGTGGGGCCGGGGATACCGTCCTCGTTGAAGCCGGGCGCGATGCGGGGCTCGCGTTCACAGATGTCGCTAAGGAGGGCTTTGCGGGGGGTGATGGCTGCGGCGGTCATGTGGTCCGTGCTGATGAGGTGTAGGCTAGAAAGTGCAAAATCTGCACATTTGATCGGTCAAATTCGCTGTTCTTGGCAAAAGATGCAAGCAACGCACCGTATCTCGTGCAGGATTTGCAAAAAAATGAGGTTGGGACTAGGTTGCGCCCGATGCCCCGACATCGTGCCCAGATACCTGATACCTCAGGCGCTTCGGCCAAGGATATTCTCGAGCTCGCGAACGCCAACGGCGTCCGGTTCCTGAGACTGCAATTCACGGACATCCTCGGCATCAACAAGAACGTCGAGATTCCCGCCTCCCAATTCGAGAAGGCGCTCGCCGGCGACATCATGTTCGACGGCTCGTCGATCGAAGGATTCGTACGGATCGAAGAGTCGGACATGCTGCTGACTCCGGACTTCGGCACGTTCCAGGTCTTCCCTTGGGGGGACGAGAAGAGTCGCGTCGCGCGATTGATCTGCGACATTACCACTCCTGATGGTAAGCCGTTCGCCGGCGATCCGCGCGGGGTTCTCAAAAAGATGCTCGCGCGTGCCGCGAAGCTCGGCTATACGATGAACGCGGGCATGGAAGCCGAGTTTTTCATGTTCAAGCCGGGCGCGGACGAAGAGCCTTCGACGGTTACCCACGACGTCGGGTCGTACTTCGATCTCGCGCCCGCGGACCTCGGCGAGGATGCCCGGAGGGCGATCGTCGACATTCTGGAGCAGATGGGCTTCGAGGTGGAGGCTGCGCATCACGAGGTCGCCCACGGCCAGCACGAGATCGACTTCAGGTATGCCGAAGCGCTAAAGACGGCCGACAACATCACGACTTTCAGGTTCGTGGTGAAGTACGTCGCGCGGACTTTTGGCTTGACCGCGTCGTTCATGCCGAAGCCGGTCTTTGGGCAGAACGGCAGCGGAATGCATACGCATCAGTCTCTGTTTCGCGAGAAGGAGAACGCCTTCTGGGACGAGAGCGCCGAGTGGGAGATGTCGAGCACGGCACTGCACTACATCGGCGGGCTGCTGCGTCACGCACGGGGAATCACCGCGATCACCAACCCGCTGGTGAACTCGTACAAGCGGCTGGTGCCCGGGTTCGAGGCGCCTGTCAACGTCGCCTGGTCGATGCGCAACAGGTCACCGATGATCCGGATACCCGACAGGCGCGGACTCGGAACGCGGGTCGAGCTGAGGACGCCGGATCCGGCGGCGAATCCCTATCTGGCGTTGGCGGTGCAGCTGGCAGCGGGTCTCGATGGGATCGCGACGCGGGCTGATGCGCGCGAGCCCGTGAACACCAACATCTGGGAGATGTCGCACCGCGAGAAGCGGCGGCTGCGCATCGACGATCTGCCGCGCAATCTCGAGGAAGCCTGCGACGAGCTCGAGCGTGACGAGGTAATCAGGGAAGCTCTTGGCGAGCATATCACGACCCAATTTCTGGCGGCGAAGCGGCTCGAGTGGCAGGAGTACATTACGCAGGTATCGCCCTGGGAGCTGGAGAACTATCTCGCCAAGTACTGAAGCAACTCTGGCTGGCCGGCTAGCGCGATCGGTGCCGCTGGCGCTCACGATGCTGAGGCTACTGCTGGCGCCGGTGCTGGTGTGGATGGTGTATGCGGCCGCGCCGGGCGGAGCGTTTGCCCTGGTAATCCTGATCGCCTTCGTCTCGGATTACTTCGATGGCGTCATCGCGCGGCGCGTCGGAGTTGCCAGCGCTGAGCTGCGACACTTCGACAGTCGCGCGGATCTGGTGTTCTATGCGACCGCGGCGTGGGTTGTCTGGCGAGTCCATCCTGAAGTGGTGCGCCGATTCGCGGTTCCGGGGCTGATCGTGATCGGTCTCGACGTCGTCCGGCATGTCTTCGATTTCAGCAAGTTCGGCAAAGACGCGGCGTATCACGCCTGGAGCTCCAAGGTGTGGGGATTGTCGCTGGCTCTGGCGTTGGTGCTGCTGATGGGGTTCGGGATCGTCCAGCCGTTCGTTGGAATAACGGTAACGCTGGGTCTGATCGCGCAGGTCGAGGGCTTACTGATCTCGGTGGTGCTGCCCCGCTGGACCCATGACGTCCCGACGCTAGTGCGCGCCGTTCAAATCAGAAAAAACTTTTCGGGTCTCCCGAACCGACCTGCCGGCGCGGGGTAAAACACGGGTCAGCACGTACTTCGAATCTGCGAACTCGTAAGAAGGGATGGGAGCAGCAAATGGAACCGGCAATCAATTTCGAAATGGCGGGCGGCGTTGATGTCGCTCGTCTCGAGCGCAGCCTGGCGCTCAAGGGCGACCGTGTCGGCAGCGGTCGTTATCGCTTTACCGGCGGTGCCCAGGAGCATTGGGTGGATCTTTACACCGCCGGGCATCCGCGCTGTGACTGCGGCGATCACCTCTGGCGCGAGCGGATCTGCAAGCACATTCTCGCCGCGCTCATCCGTGAAGGAAACGAGCGCGTGGTGCGCGCGCTCGGCGCAGTCGTCGAGCGCGCACGCGGTACGCAGGAAGCAGCCTGAACACTCGAGCGGTCGGGTTGAGTCAGCGACTCGACCGCTTTTTGCCTCCGGAGCGTTTGCGTCCGCCCTTCTTGCGCGGGACTTTGGCGCCTTTCTTTCGCGCCTCCGACAACCCGATAGCTATCGCCTGCTTGCGGCTTTTTACCTTTTTGCCGCTCCGACCGGATTTGAGGGTGCCCTTTTTCTTGCGCCGCATTGCGCTTTCAACGCGCTTTGAGGCGGCCTTACCATATTTCCGGCGCCCCGAAGATTTTTTGCGTGCAGCCATTATCTGTCCTCCGTGCTGGTGATGTCGGTCTCTCTTCGCGCCCGGCTGGCGCATGATGTGCCTAGGAAAGAGACGGCATCTGTTACGTCATCCTCAATCGTTCCGAAATGACCAGTCGCACCGGTCTGGAAGCCGAAGCCATCTCGCGTCTCACCGACGGTGTCCAACCGGCCGGGATTCGGGCAATTCTCGTGCAATGTCTCGCGGGAGAGGTCGCCCCGTCGGCTGCTATTTCGCGGATGCTCGGAATGGAAAACGCCGCGACGGTGCGCGCTGCGATCGATGATGTGACGCGTCGTGCCGCAACGATCTCTCGCGCCGGCGACACGCTCGTGCGCGACAGGGTCGATGAGCTGACTCAGATTTTCGTCGAGATGGTTGCCGATCTGGCCGACGTCAGTGATGCGACGAAGCGTTCGGCTCCGGCGCCGGAGCGGGAGTCTCGTCCCGGAGGATTTGGGGATCGCGGCGAAGTCCGAACTTCTGGATAGCCTCCAGAGTCGCCATGCAGAACCCGGCCCAGGCGAGGCCGATCGCAAGTCCCGCGACGACATCCGACGGATAGTGGACGCCCAGATATAGTCGACTGATGCATATGGCGGCGATGATCGCGAACGCGGCCGTCATCACGAGCCAACGCGCCCATCGCCGTTTGTGCAGCCGCGCAGCGAGGTAAGCGACCGTACTGTAAACGATCGCGGCGCTCATCGCGTGGCCCGACGGGAATGAGGAGCTGACGGTGTGAACCTCGGGCAGGAAGATCTGCGGGCGGGGGCGATTGAAGCCGAGCTTGAGCAGACCATTCAGCAGTATCCCACCGGCGGTGGACGCCAGCAGCAGAATCGCCGAGTACTTGTGGGAAGTGAGGACGAGGAAGAGCCCGGCGACGGCGACGATCATCAGGACGACGGTGCCCGTGCCCAGCGCCGTGATTTCTACCATGATCGCGTCGAGTGCCCGGGTGTGGTGGGCCCCCATCCAGCGAATGACGGCGTCATCGAATTGCTGAGTTTTTCCTGACTGAACGTGACTGGCCACCGATACGAATGCGGCGACTCCCGCCGCAGCCACGAGCAGTCCGGCGACGAGGAAGATTCCGAGCGCGCCGATGAGGGTGTCGGCTTTGTCCGCTGCAGCACGCAGCGCGTGATACAGGAAATTGGTGTGGGAAGCGAGCGGCCCTCGCGGCTCGGCCCGACGTTCTTCGGCCATTGGCAATCGCTACTCCCGCACGGAACGGACCGCGAGCGGGTCTGCGTACCGCCTGATACCTTATGCCAGTATCCCGTGTCCACGGGCCGGCAACGTACATTTCGGTTCGGATCTCCAACGGCAGAATGCGGCTCGCGTCTTTTTCTGTGTCGCTCGGTCTCGCCGCGGTCGCTTCCCAGATGATCGCGTGCAGCGATGCATCCGGCCCTGACACCCGCGCGCCGGCGAATCTGGTGATCGTGTCAGGTGACGGACAGGCTCCAACCGAAGTCGGAACCACGCTCCCGTTCCCGCTGGCGGTGCGGGTCACGGATGCGCAGGATGCGGGGATCGGCGGCGTCACGGTGGGGTGGACGACTGCTTCGGGAACAATGCAAGCCGCGACGTCGGTCACCGATCGGAACGGGCTTGCGACGATGGAATGGACCCTTGGTACCCGCGCGGGCAATCAGACCGCGACTGCCACGGTGAAAGACAAGGCTGTCACGTTTCGGGAACCCGCAATTGCCGGCGCACTTAGCCAGGTCGTCCTGAGTCGTGATACCGTCCAGCTGCTGGCGATCGGCGATGCTTTCCGGTTAAGCGCGCGCGGGGCCGACCGCTTCGGCAACACCCTGCAGCTTCCAACCGTGGTGTCGTCGGGGGACACCTCGATCGTGACTGCCGACAATTTCGGCACCGGTGCGATCCTCACTGCGCGCGCGTCCGACAAGCAAACCACCATACAGGCGGCGGCGGGATCCTTCACCAAGTCCGCCACGGTGGTCATTCTGCCCCCACCGTGCAGGGCCGGCGTTTCGAGCGCGACACTCGCGGTGGGAGAAGTCGCGATCCTTTCCGGTCCGGCAGCGTCCGAGTTTTGTGTGCAGGGAACGGCGAGCGGAGCGGAATTCATTGCAGTTCCCTTTTACTCGGATTTCAGCGGCACGCTGCTGAGGCTTTCCATATCGACCGCCGGAACCACGACAGCGGTGGCGAATCGTATCGTGCCGGGGCTCGACATCCTGAAGGCGCCCACGCAGCCGCGCCTCCAACGTGACGAAGCTTTCGACGTGTCGCTGCGGGAGCGGTCGATCCGTGAGCTCACTCCACTCATCCCGATGGCGCGTCTGGGAGCACCAACGCACCGCGGGCGATTCGATAAGGTGACAGCGCCGCCGCAGGTCGGAGATCTGCTGAAGTTCAACACCAATGCGTCATCGGCGTGCACCAACGCGTACATAAGAACCGGTCGCGTGGTGGCGATCAGCGATCGCGCGGTCGTGGTCGCGGACACGGCGAATCCCGCCAACGGGTTCACCACCGACGATTACCGATACTTCGCCAGCGGCTTCGACACCCTCGTCTATGCGGTCGATACCGCGAACTTCGGCGCGCCAACCGACAAGGATGCGAACCAGCACGTCATCCTTTTCTTCACGCGGGCGGTGAACGAGCTCACGCCTCCCGGTCAGAACTTTTACGTCGGCGGATTCTTCTTCAACAGGGATCTTTTCCCCGTGACCACCGCCGGCAGCGTGGAAGGCTGCGCGGCGAGCAATTTCGCCGAGATGGTTTACCTGCTGGTTCCCGATCCCACGGGCGCAGTCAATCAGAACGTGAGAAGCGTCGATTTCGTAAAGGGAATCACGCTCGGCACGCTGGCGCATGAGTTTCAGCATTTGATCAACGCGGGACGCCATCTCTACGTCAACGGCGCCGGCAATTTCGAGGACCCATTTCTCGACGAGGGTTTGTCGCATGTCGCGGAGGAGCTGGCGTTCTTCAAGGCGAGCGGGCTCGTCCCGGGTCAGGATATCGGCTACGCATCGATCGAATCATCGCCGAAGCTGCTCGATGCGTTCGATACTTTCGAGGCGTCCAACTTCCGGCGCTTCCGCGAGTTTCTCACCAGCCCGCTGACGAACTCGCCGTACGCCAACAATGGGAACCTCACCACTCGTGGTGCGATCTGGTCTTTCCTCAGGTACTCCGCGGATCGGCTGGGAACGCCGGAGAGCGCGCTCTGGTTCAAGCTCGCCAATCCGCCGAACGGCATTCACGGATTGGCCAATCTGACGGCGGCCATCACACCCGACATCAGCGGGTGGGTGCGCGACTGGAGCATGGCGAACTTCGCTGACGATTTCGTTGCCGGCGCGCCTCGCGTGGACACCCAGCCGAGCTGGGACATCCGCTCGGTGATCACTGCGCTGAACCAGGGTGTGTGGGCGCTCGATACTCAGTCGATCGACTCGATGGGCATCACCTCGGTTGCGATCGGCGATGGGTCGGCGGCTTACCTGCGCTTCGGTGTCCGGCCAGGCGAGATCGGCGGCGGCAGGATCACGGCGCGCGCGTCGACGGTTCCCGCCACCTTCTCATTGAGCATCATTCGGACGAAGTAGGATCGGATCCCGGGTGGTCGCGCCTGTCGGCGCGCCGGCGATCACCGGAGCGGCGGTCCTTGCTGGAGCGTCCACGCAACCATCGCCAGGTCATGAAGAAAGCGATGGCGAGAATGATCCAGTAAAAGGGGAGCAGCAGGAAGTGGAACGCCGGCGCATTCACCTCGAACCAGTGGATGAGAAGGATCGCGCCGAGGGAAACGCCCCAGACGATCACCAGCTGTCGAGGTCGGCGACCGTAGATCATCCGCAAGTGCTCAGGAACTGATGCGAATCAGGCGGCACGCGCGATCTGGACGGGTCTTTGCACCGGTTGATGATGCATGGCAGCGAGCGTCCGGCGGAAGAAGCGCGCTTTCGACATTCACGAAGTTCTGCGTCGCGTACGGCAGGAAGTCAAGCAATTTGCGGACGCGGCAATGTTCGATCTCGCCGCGCGGGGGTACGCGACGCCGTTCCATCAGCTCGCGGCATGCATAATATCCGTCAGAACGATGGACGAAGTTTCGCTTCCCGCCGCGCTGAGGCTGTACGAGGCGGCGCCAACGCCCGAAGCGATTGCCAGGCTCAGCGTGGCGAAGATTTCCGCCCTGATCAAGCCCGCCAGCTTCTACGAGACGAAAGCCGCCAACATCAGGGAAATGGCGAAGCGAGTGGTCGTCGAGTACGGCGGGACGATGCCGTGCGACTTCGAGGTGATGACATCCTTCCGCGGTGTCGGCCCAAAGTGCGCGAATCTCACCCTTGGCATTGCTTGTGGCGCGACGGAGATCAGCGTCGACGTTCACGTGGATCGGGTCACGAATCGCTGGGGCTTCGTCCGAGCGCCGAATCCCGACGCGACGCGTAGAGCGCTCGAGGAAAAGCTGCCGCGGAAATATTGGGTGGAGATCAACCGGCTGCTGGTTCCCTTCGGAAAGCACGTGTGCACGGGCCGTCTTCCGAAATGCTCGGTGTGTCCGGTGCTGGAATACTGCCGGCAGGTTGGCGTTACCGCCCATCGCTAAGGTCGGCGCTCAGTCTCCGGCCACTGCAAAGCGGCTGAGAGCGTCACCGGTGAGACGAAAGGTGGTCCACTCGTCCATCGACCTCGCGCCGATGCGCTTGTAAAAGTTGATCGCCAACTCGTTCCAGTCGAGCACCGACCAGTCAACGCGGCCACAGCCTCGCTCGACAGCGATGCGCGCAATCTCCCGGAGCAGCGCGAATCCGACTCCGTGCTTGCGGGCCGACGGGCGGACGAAGAGGTCCTCGAGATAAATCCCCCGCTTGCCGAGCCAGGTCGAATAGTTGTGAAAAAAGAGGGCGAAACCGACGGGCGCGTCTTCGAGATAGGCGAGAAGCACCTCTGCGGCCGGAGCCTCGCCGAAGAGGGTCTCGTCGAGATCCTGCTCTGTGACCGGCGCCTCACCGGGCCTGGCGCGCTCGTATTCGGCGAGCTCGAGGATCAGCGCGCGGATGAGTGGAACGTCCGCCCTGGTAGCCGGCTGGATTCTGGTCTTGAGCGATGCAGTTCGCATGGGGGAGTATCAGACTGGCAGAATTGGGTGTCAATGCCATCTTTTGGCCGATGATATCACGCCTTTCAGTACTCGCTGCCGCCGTGCTCGTGGCAGCATGCGGCTCACCGTCGCCTCGCACGAACGCGCACATCCCGGGCGAGGATCCAGCGGGCGCGCGGCGCCTGCCCACCGGCGCCAGGCTCGACCCGGCGGGCAATTCCTACGACCTGGGGTCGATGCCATTGGCGATGGCGATGGCGCCGGAAAAAGATCGAATCGTAGTCCTGCTCAACGGCTGGCGTGAGCACGGAATCCAGGTTGTCGAGCGCGCATCGGGCCGGGTGCTGCAAACCCTGCCGCTGCCAGCGGTCTTCCTCGGCATCGCCTTCAGTCCCGATGGCAGATCGTTGTACGTCTCGGGCGGAAATCAGGATGTGATTTACAGACTCGACTGGAGTGCCGGCCGCGCGACGCTTGCCGACTCGATCCAGCTCGCCGTCAAGGAGCCGAATCACAGCGGCACCCGCTACCCGGCGGGCATCGCGATATCGCGCGATGGCCGGATGCTCTATGCGGCGGAGAATCTTGCCGACTCGGTGGCCGTAATCGATCTGGGAACGCGGCGCGTCGTGCAAAGACTTGCGACCGAACGCTATCCATACGGCGTTGCGGTGACGTCGGAGGGAGGTGTGTTCGTATCGGCCTGGGGCGGATCGACAGTCTCGGCGTTTCCGCCAGCGCAGAATGGAACGCTCGGCGCGGGGGCGAGAATCAAAGTTGCTCGCCATCCATCGGCGGTACTACTCAATGCGGACGGATCGCGGTTATTCATAGCGTCGGGAAGCACCGATCGAATCAACGTGCTCGATACACGCGGCAAAAACATCGTCGCGACACTCGGTGATCCTTCACCCGCGGCAACGGGTGAAGGCAGTACTCCGAACGCACTGGCGTTATCGCCCAACGGGGCGCGGCTGTTCGTCGCTGAAGCCGACAACAACGCTGTCGCAGTGTTCGACCTGTCCGCGGCGACGTCGGGCATGAATAGCGCGCCAGGCGATGATCGCTTGATCGGAAGGATTCCGGTGGGTTGGTATCCGTCGGCGGTGGCCGCAGACGGCAACGATCTGATCGTCGTCAACGGGAAGGGGCGGGGCACCGCGCCGAATCCCGCGCACTGGCAGCCGGGACAAAGAATGCCGCCGCACACCACCGACTACACGCTTGGCCAGATCAACGGCACTCTGACGATCATTCCGGCGGTCGCGCCGAGCGCGTCGGATCTCGCAGCCTGGTCTGGTCGTGTCGCGAGCGCCAATGGCTGGAACGCTGCGCAGCCGGCGAAGCGGTATCCGCCGTTCGAGCACGTCATCTACATCATCAAGGAGAACCGGACTTACGATCAGGTGTTCGGCGATCTCACCCAGGCAGATGGCGATTCTTCGCTGGTGTTTTTCCCGCGCGCCGTCTCGCCGAACCATCATGCACTGGCGGAGAGATTCGGGATCTTCGATCGCTTTTTCGTAAACGCCGAGGTAAGTCCCGATGGCCACAACTGGTCGACGGGCGCGTACGTGACCGACTACGCGGAGAAGACGATCCCGTCCAATTATTCCGGCCGCGGTCGCACTTACGATTACCAGGGAACCAATCGAAACGAGATTCCCGAAGACGATGTCTCGGAGCCGTCGAGCGGCTACCTGTGGAACGTTGCCGCGCGCGCGGGCATCACCTATCGCGATTACGGCGAGTTCGTCAGCGAGGCCGACGATCCGCCCGCAGCCGGCGCCGCGGTGCGCACCACGCCGACCAAGCAGGCGCTGCTCGATCATACCAACACCGCGTACTCGGGATGGAATCTCGACATCCCTGACCAGGCTCGCGTCGATGTCTGGATGGCGGACTTCCAGCAATTCGTGCGCGATGGAAACCTCCCCGCGCTCGAGATCATGGATTTGCCGAATGATCACACCTCGGGGGCGTCGGCAGGGCGGCCCACTCCGCAGGCCTACATGGCGGACAATGATCTGGCGCTGGGACGCATCGTCGAGGCGGTGTCGAAGAGTCCGTACTGGAAGAACACGGTGATCTTCGTCCTCGAAGATGACGCGCAGGACGGACCTGATCACGTCGATTCGCATCGTTCTCCGATGCTCGTCATCTCTGCGTACGGGAAGGGCGGCGTGTTTCATCGATTTGCGAACACGACCGACGTGATCGCTACGATCGAAGACATCCTTGGCCTCGCGCGGATGTCGCAGTTCGATCATTACGGCAGACCGTTGCGTGAAATCTGGGAGACGACGCCCGATCTGACGCCGTATACGGCGTTGCGCTCGAGCGTACCGCTCGACCAAAGGAATCCGAAACGCGGCGCACTCGCCGAGGCATCGAAGAAGCTGGCGCTGGAGAAGGTCGACATGGCGGATGAGAATTTGTTCAATCGCATTCTGTGGCGTTCGATCAAGGGTGACGCTCCATATCCGGGGCCGACGAGAATGTCGGCGCTCGAGGCGCAGACAGCGAGGTGAGCAGAAGCAATCAGAAAGTCGTAGTTCGCGATCAGAGCGGAATTCTCACCGACGATCCCGCCGCGCGGACGCGCCGTGTCCGAGCGCTCTCGAAGCTTCTCGACAACTCTATCCCAATTCCAGGCACGGGCTGGAAGATCGGCTTCGATCCGATAGTTGGACTGATTCCGGGGATCGGTGATCTGATTGGGGCGCTGCTCTCCGGTTACATCGTTCTCGAGGCGGCGCGCGCCGATGTGCCGACACTGACACTGGCGCGCATGATCCTGAATGTCGGAGTCGACACGCTGCTCGGCGCGGTGCCCGCCCTGGGAGACGTGTTCGATGCGGCGTGGAAGTCGAACACAAAGAATGTTGCGCTGCTCGAGCGACATCTCGCGCGCAGCGCGCCGACCGATCCCAAACGGAACCTGACAGGCTCTTTTATACTCGCAGGCATCGCGCTGATCGTCATACTCGGCGCGGGACTGGCGCTCGGGATCTTCGTGGCCCGATTGCTCTGGGGACTCGTAACCCGATAACTTTCACGCACGGCGCCGTGGCCAAGTGGTAAGGCGGCAGACTGCAAATCTGCTATTCGTCAGTTCGATTCTGACCGGCGCCTCTCTGACAGGGACTTTACAGAACATTTACAAACTTTCTCCGACTACCTCTCGTCTAATCTGGTTATCGGAGATGGCAGCTACGGCCCACCAGCGCACTGAGCTCCGATTCCATCCGGAGAGGGCCGCATGCGTCAAACCTGCATTGACGCGCGGGGACTGGATCGGTTCGTTCGACTCCAGCATCTGCCTGCGCGCGCGTGGACGATCGCAATTCTACTGGCGCTGCTGGTGCCGGTATCAGCCGAAGCCATCAGCAGGATCGATCCCGATTCGCTGATCGCACTGCGAGAAAAAAACCTGCCGAGCGGATCGGCAGTGCAGCCATCAGATGGTAGCGTCGATTCACTCCCGCCCCGCGCACAAGTCGACGCATCGGCGACGCCGCTGGCGACAACCGCCGTGTCGGCAGCTTATTCCGACGCATACTGGACGGCGATCTCCGAGCTCGATCTGGGCGCGTCACGCAACGTCGCGCGCACCGGCGAGGAATCGTCGCTCGCCGAGGCGATGACGATGCTGGCTGCCGGCGATCTCCAGCAGGCTGAAAACGCATTCGCGAGGCTGAGCAAGGGCGCGAAGGACATCAACATCGCCGTCGCATCGCGGATCATGCTGGCGCGTACGCTCATGTATCAGCACAAGTGGTCGATGTTGCGGGACATGGTGCCAAGTCCGGCGCTCGTCGCATCCGACAGAGTCGCAACCGCCGCACTCGAGCAATGGGGACGCGCCTTCGCCAACATCGAGCCTGAGCGGACGACGTTTCCGGATGCGCCCGTTACTTTGCCGCTGCAAATGACGGAGGCCGGCACACCGGCGATTCGCATAAGTGTCAACGGAAAGAATTACGAATTCTGGCTCGATACCGGCTCGAGCATGACCGTCGTCAGCTCGGACGTCGCAGCTGCTGCGCGAATTCCGATAATCGCGGCCGACACGCTGCAGGTGCGAACCTTCGCCGGGATGGCGCAGGTGCGGCCGGCTCTGGTGCGCACCATTCAGATCGGAGCGATAACGCTTCTCAATACGCCGGCGATCGTGATCGACGAGTCGATGATGAAAGTAAGGACGTCGCGCGACGGCGGCCCGATCAAGAGCTATCGCGTCGACGGCATCCTCGGCTGGGATTTCATTCGTCAGTTCGACATGGTGCTCGATTTCCAGAGGGGCGCGGTCACTCTCTCGAAGCCGGAATGGCTGGGGACCGCGGGAACCGCCGCCCAGAATCTGATATGGATGGGCGAGCCAATGGTCGAGGCTCGCTCGAAGCAGGGAGAATCGGTGCATCTGTCACTCGACACCGGCGCACAATCGAGCTTCCTCAACGCGCGGGTGCTCGAGAAGCTGGGGGTCTCGACAACGCTGGCGACCGCTCGTGTCTTCGGGATCGCGAGCACGGGTACTTCGACGACCCGGAAGATCCCCCGCCTGTCGCTGAACATTGCGGGCAGGTCGATTGGACTGGAGGATGTGATCGTGTATGGGCCGAGCTATTCCAGTCTCATCGGGTGCGACGGAGTACTGGGAAGCGATGTCGCTGGCGGCGGCATTATCGAGATCGACGCGACCAACGGAGTGTTCTCGGTCGGCTGACGAAAATGCGGCCCGTCAGCTGTCGAGAACGCGCGAAAAAATCTTCGAGTCGACGTTTCCGCCGCTCAGAATCACAGCGATGCTGCGGCCGCGGATGATCTCTCTTTCCTTCAGCGCGGCGGCGAGCGCGGCCGCGCCTGCTCCTTCGGCGGTGTTGTGGGTGTCGATAAAGTAGGCGCGCATGGCGGCTTCGACCTCCTCGTCCCGCACGGTTACGACGCGGTCTGCGCCCTTGCGTGCGATCTCGAGGGCATCGCCATCGGGCGTGCGACAGGCCATGCCGTCGGCGATGCGGGTCGTCACTTCGTGCGACACGATCCGGTTCTGGGCGAGCGACAGTGCGAATGCCGGTGCGCTTTCCGCGACGACGGCGACGATCCTGGCATTCGCGCCGAGCGCGTCGCGTGCGGCGATGGTGCCACAGAGTCCGCTGCCCATCCCGACGGGAACGTAGATGGTGTCGAGGTCGGGGACGGCGCGCAGCAGCTCGAGGGCGTAGGTTCCAACGCCGCGCACGAGCGCGGGATGGAACGACGGAAAGCGGTGCCAGCCGCGCTCGGCCGCAATCTCGTCAGCGACCTCGGCCGCGGCCTGGAAGTCGTGGCCACGCTCGATCAGCTCGATGCCGAGTGCGCGCATCGCGGCGTTCTTGTCGACGCTGTTGCCCAGCGGAACGACGACAACGGCCGGCACCTTGAACTGGCGGGCGGCGAACCCGACGGACTGACCATGGTTCCCGCGGGTCGCCGAGACGACACCGGAAGGGCGGGAACTGTTGCGGCAAAGTTCGTCCATGTAGACGAGCCCGCCGCGAACCTTGAAGGCCCCGGTCGGTGCATGGTTTTCGTGCTTCACCCACACCGCGGTGCCGACCCGCTGATCCAGGAGTGGCCACCGGTACTGTGGCGTCGGAGACATCGATCGGTAAACCAGGGTCGCAGCGGACTCCAAGTCCTCGAGCGCAATGGGCTGGGCCGTTCCCGGTCGGGTTGATTCCAGGGTCGGTGTCATTTACGGAAGGCTGGAGAGCAGTGCAGTGGCAAGTAACTGCCGGGAAAATAACAGCATTCGGCCGGGGGTTGTTTCAGCGGAACGCGGGAGTGATCCGAAACAGAATTCAAACCGTTCTCGTAGATACCATGTCCAAGTCAGTAGGCCCCCGTCCGGAAATTCAATGATCAGAAGGCTTTACTACAAGATTCTGGCTGTAGCGTCGCTGTTGACGCTGGCCAGTGCTCCATCGAAGGGGCAAACGCCGAAGACAACGCCCACCGTTCAAACGAGCTCGAGCGTGCTGCCTACCGCGACCGCTGCGGCGCTCAACGGCACCATCAGCATCGATGGCAAGCTGGACGAGAGCGCGTGGTCGCGCGCAACGCCAATCACCGACTTCCACCAGCAGCAGCCGAAGGAAGGAGCCGCGCCGAGCGAGCGAACCGAGGTCCGCGTGCTGTACGACGAGCGCGCGCTTTACATCGGTGCGCGGATGTACGATGCCCTGGGCGCGAAGGGAATTCGCGCACCTGTCTCGCGACGCGACCAGCTGCTCGACTCCAACGGCAACAACGGCGCGTTCAACTCGCTCACGACCGATAAGCTGATGGTGATTCTCGATCCGTATCACAACCGCATCGATCAGGCGTTGTTCGAGGTCAATCCGGCTGGCGTGCGTGGCGACCAGTTCAATGGCGATCCATCATGGGATCCGATCTGGGAAGCCGCCACGAACGTCGATTCGCTCGGGTGGACGGCGGAGATGCGCATTCCGTATTCGCAGCTCCGATTCTCGCACGACACCGCGCAGACCTGGGGACTTCAGATCTGGCGCTACACCGATCGCCTGCACGAGCAGGACATGTGGTCGTTCAGGAAGATGAGCGAGGCAGGTGGGCCGGCGTACTACGGCTCGCTCACCGGTCTCCGGATCGAGCCCCAGCCACGGCAGCTGGAGATTCTGCCGTACGTGGAATCGCGTGAGCAGTTCAAGTACGCGCCGCCGGGCGATCCGTATCACAACAGCACTTACGGCCGGGTCAGCGCGGGCGCGGACATGAAGTACCTGCTGACATCGAGCCTGGCGCTGGACGCCACGATCAACCCCGACTTCGGCCAGGTTGAGGTCGATCCCGCGACCATCAATCTCTCGGCGTACGAGACCTACTATCAGGAGAAGCGTCCGTTCTTTGTCGCCGGAAGCAGCGCCTTCGATTTCGGCGGGATGAATTGTTATTTCTGCAGCAACACCTCGAGCCTGGACGTGTTTTACTCGAGGCGCATCGGCCGTCCGCCGCAGCTGAACGGATACGTCAGCGACGTTGCGAACTTTGCGGATACACCCGACAACACGACGATACTCGGGGCGGCCAAGATCACCGGCCGCACGGCGGGCGGCTACACCGTCGGCCTGCTCGACGCGCTGACGGGGAGCGAGACGGCACGGTACGTCACCGACGTGTCTTCGAGCGAGCTCAAGCAGCAAGTCGAGCCGCTTACCAACTACTTCGTCGGGCGCGTCAAAAAAGACCTGAATCAGGGCTCCACGACGATCGGGGGTGTTTTAACGTCCACGCTGCGGAATCTCGACGACACGATCGTCAGCGACAGGCTGCGCAGCCACGCGGAAGCGACAGGAATCGACTGGAATCATCGCTGGGCGCAGCGCAGATACTCGTGGATGGGATCGGTCGTCGCGTCGAACGTCGCCGGCTCAACGTCGGCGATCTCGTTGACCGAGCAGTCCAGCGCGCACTACTACCAGCGGCCCGACAGACACGTGACGAGCGATGGCTTGTTCGACACCCGATACGATCCCAACGCCAACTCGCTGCGGGGCTACGGGTTCTATACACGCGTGGCCAAAGACAACGGCTTCTGGCTCTGGGAGACAGCGCAAAACTGGCGCAGCCCCGGGTTCGAGACCAACGACCTCTCCTTCCTCGACCGGTCGGATTACAAGTGGATGAACGCGAACATCGGCAGCCAGTGGGTGACGCCGGGATCCTGGTATCGGGAGATCACGTGGCTGGTCGGTGGCCAGCAGCAGTTCAACTACGACGGCGACAAAAACGACGCGCAGATGCAGGCTTACTACGAGAACATGTTCCTGAACTACTGGAAGCTCAGGAGCTTCGTGATCTACCATCCGACCGTTCTCGATGACCGGCTGACTCGCGGCGGTCCGGTGGTGATGCGCACAGGCTACAAGTTCGGAATGGTGGAGGTCTCGACCGACGCGCGTCGCCGCGCAGTTTTCGATCTGTCGACCCAGGTGAGCCGCGGCGTCAACTCGGATACTCATACCTTCATCCTCCAGCCGGGCGTCGCTCTCAAGCCGGCGGCGAACGTTTTCATAAGTCTGTCGCCAAGCTTCGTCGCGGATGAAGACGCGGCGCAATACGTGACGACGGTCAGCGATCCCACCGCGACCGCTTTTTACGGCAACCGCTACGTCTTCGGATTTCTGAAGAGCCGCACTCTGTCGCTGGATACCCGGGTGAACTGGACCTTCAATCCGAATCTCACGCTTCAGCTCTTCGCGCAGCCGTTCATCGCGAGCGGAGCGTACACGTCATTCCGCGAATTCGCCGCCCCGCGGACGTACAAAAAGCTGGTGTACGGCCAGGACATCGGCACGATCACACGCACGCCTGCGACGCCGACATCGAGCGCTGAATACACGGTCGACCCCGATGGGGCTGGCGCGGCGCCGGCGTTTTCCTTTGGCGACCCGGATTTCACCGTCCGCTCGCTGATCGGGAACGCGGTGGTGCGCTGGGAATATCGGCCGGGATCGACGGTCTTCTTCGTCTGGACTCAGAGCAGAAACGGCTTTGACCCGAACGGCAACTTCGATTTCGGCGCGCAGAAGAGCGCGATCTTCCGCGATCGGCCGACCAACGTTTTCCAGGTGAAGGTCAACTACTGGATCGGACGGTAGAGACAAAAACGCAAATGGAGTAGCGGTAGAGGCGGGCGGCAGTGATGCCGCCCGCTCTTGTTGTGTAGCCTGTCGACCGCGCACTTTTGACCCGTGCTCTCGCTAATCGGCGTCGCGGTCGTAGTCGTCGGATTCGTTCTGCGGATCAATCCGTTGCTGGTGGTAACCGTCGCAGGGCTCGCAACCGGATTAGCGAGTGGACTCGGTCCGCTCGCCGTGGTTGCCGCTTTCGGGAAAGCGTTCATCACCAGCCGTTACGTCGCGATCGTGTGGCTGGTGCTGCCGGTGATCGGTCTGCTCGAGCACGCCGGGCTGAAGGAGCGAGCCAGGGCAGTCGTCGCCGGCATCGGCGCCGCTACGACGTCGCGGGTTCTGCTCATCTACTTCGTCGTGCGGCAGATCACCGCGGCGCTCGGGCTGACATCGCTGGGCGGGCATGCGCAGATGGTGCGTCCTTTGATCGCGCCAATGGCGGAGGGCGCAGCCGAAAACAGGTACGGTGAGCTCCCGAGCAAGGTCCGCCTGTGGATCCGCGCCAACGCGGCCGCTGTCGACAACGTCGCGCTGTTCTTCGGTGAAGACATCTTCATCGCGATCGGCTCGATTCTGCTGATCAAGGGCTTCCTGGATCAGAACGGAATCCACGTCGAGCCGGCGCAGCTGGCGATATGGGCGATTCCAACGGCGATTTCCGCGTTGATCATTCACTGCACGAGGCTGCTGCTGATGGAGCGGCGGCTGCGCCGAGACGTGGCTGCAGGGCGGGACAGCGGTTGATCACTCTCGAGCACATCTACTGGCTGAGCGGTCTGATGATGGCCGGCGTCGCCGTCGTGAACTGGAGAGATCGGAGCAACAGGAGGCGATTCAACAACACCGCGTTCTGGGGCATCTACGCGATCACGTTTCTCGTGGGGACCTATTTACCCGATGTCGTGAACGGCTTTCTCGTCATTGGAATGGTACTGGTGGCGAGCATCCGCGGCCTCGGCCAGAGCGATCGCGAGAGCAGCAGCCGGGAACACCGCGAGGCGAGCGCGGCGCGGTGGGGCAACAAGCTGTTCATTCCCGCGCTGGCGATTCCAATCGTGACCGTGCTGGGCACGCTCATGTTCAAGAGAGTGAGCATCGCAGGAATGCCGCTTGTCGACGTCAAGCAGGTGACGGTTATCTCGCTCGCGATCGCGACGCTGGTCGCGCTCGCAATCGGAATGGCGATGCTTCGTCCGCCGGCCTCGGCCCCGATAACCGAGGCGCGGCGGCTGCTGGACGCCGTGGGGTGGGCGGCAGTACTGCCACAGATGCTCGCCGCGCTGGGGGCGCTGTTCGCCGTCGCCGGGGTGGGAAACGTGATCTCCGATCTTGCGCAGCGCTGGATCCCGCTCGACCATCCGGCGGCGGTCGTCACGACCTACGCGATCGGCATGGCACTGTTCACGATGATCATGGGGAATGCTTTTGCGGCGTTTCCGGTGATGACGGCTGGCATCGGACTGCCGTTGATCGTCCAGAAGTTCGGTGGGGACCCGACCATCATGGCGGCGATCGGGATGCTATCGGGATTTTGCGGCACTCTGATGACTCCGATGGCAGCGAACTTCAACATCGTCCCCACCGCTCTGCTCGAGCTCCCCGATGAGAACGCGGTCATAAAGGTGCAGATACCGACGGCGCTGCTGTTACTCGGCGCCAATGTCCTGCTAATGAATCTTCTCGTCTTCCGTCGTTGAGCTCTGGGTCGATGCGGCTCGACGCCGCCACCGCGCGAACCTTCGCGCGGGTCGCGCTGGCGCACGTCGCTCGGGAGTACCCGAACAAGCTCGATCACGTGTTGACCCGGCGCAGCGATCTGAAAACGCCACGCGAGCTGCACCCGGTTTTTTTCGGGAGCTTCGATTGGCACTCCTGTGTGCACGGTTACTGGCTCCTGGCGAGCCTGCTCCGTCTCACTCCCGAAATTCCGGAAGCCGCACGAATCGAAGCGTTGTTCGATGAGCATCTCACAGCGGCGAAGGTGAGGCGCGAAGTGAAATACCTTGCGCGGCCATTGTCGCGACCATTCGAGCGACCTTATGGGTGGGCGTGGCTGTTGATGCTGGCGGCGGAGCTGTCGCGTCACGACACCAAGCCGGCGCGACGCTGGGGTGACGCACTGTCGCCGTTGGCGGATGCATTCGCCGAACGGTTTCTCGCGTTTCTGCCGAAGGCGACGTATCCGACACGGGTGGGCACTCACTTCAACAGCGCTTTCGCCATCACCCTCGCGCTCGAGTACGCCGATGTCGCGAGTCACCGGAAGCTCGGCTCGGCGCTGGCCGCAAAGGCGCGCGAGTGGTTCTCAGGCGACCGGGATTGTCAGGCCTGGGAGCCAGGCGGCGACGATTTCCTGTCGTCCGCCCTGATCGAGGCGGTCTGCATGCAGCGCGTGCTCGGCGCCAGCGAATTCGCGAAATGGGTCGAAGGTTTTCTGCCGCGACTGGAGCGGCGTGAGCCGCCAACCCTGTTCGTACCGGCGACGGTCAGTGACCGCAGCGACGGGAAAATCGCCCATCTCGACGGGCTGAATCTCAGTCGCGCGTGGTGCTGGCGGTCGCTTGCGACAACGTGGGAAGTGAGCGACCCGCGTCACGTCGTCGCTATCGAAGCCGCTGCTGCTCATCTCGGCGCGAGCCTGCCGCACGTTGCGGGCGATTACATGGGCGAGCACTGGCTGGCGACATTTGCCCTGCTGGCACTGCTGTGACGTCGAAGCCGGAAGTAAACGAAGGCACCATCAAGTCGGACCTGACAAGGCGACTGGCGCTACAGGCCTTGTTCATCTCGGTGCTCGCTATCGCAGTGGGGTACGCGGCTGCGTTTCGACGCGCCGGAACGCCAATATGGGCGGCGTGGCTGCTGGCGATCGGAATCCCCGTTGCGCTCGGAGCGATCATGATCCTGGGCGCGGCGCGCGGGCGAGGCGGCATTGGGCGGCTCAAGCTGCCGTTCCTGTTCGTGGTCGCCACTCTCGCGATCGGGTTCGGCGCAGCGCTGGCGCTGCCCGCGACTGAAGGACCGCTGAGCAAGTTGTGGCTGGGATTGCCGGCGCGCGCAGCGATCGTGATCTACGGCGTTGGATTGCTGCCCATCATCGTGCTGCCGATCGCCTACGCGGTGACCTTCGAGAGCCAGACGCTCAGTGCCGAAGACGTCGAGCGGGTTCGCGCCGTCGCGGCGGAACGCGCGGGCCGTCACTCCGGGGAGCGATCTGACGACATCGACGTCGAGAGCGATCGATGAAAAGCGGCTTGCCGATTGCCGCGCTCTTCCAGGTCTCGCTGCCCAATGCCGCTCGGCCGGCGGTCGTCACCGTCGGCATCCTCTACTTCGCCGTTATCGTCGGCATCAGCATTTGGGCAGCGCGGCGGACCCGAACCGCCAACGACTTTTTCGCCGCGGGGAAGGGCATCGGACTGATAGCGCTCACCGTCGCGTCGGTATCGGTCTCTGTGTCCGGGTTCGCGTTCATCGGCGGACCGGGTTTCATCTACGCAGTCGGCTTGGGCGCGATGTACATCGTCCTGCCAGCGGCGGTGACCAACGTCATGGGTGCGTGGGTGCTTGCAAAGCGCATGCGGCTGCTTGGCGAAGCGCGGTCTTTGATCACGATTCCCGATGCGATCGGCGCGCGCTATCGGTCGAGGGCAGCGCAGGGACTGTCGGCGATCGCGATCATGGTTGGAATCGTGGGTTACATGGCGACCAACGCGCTGGCGATGGGCGTGGTCATCAATGCCATCTTCGACGTCGGGCTCGGCTGGGGAATCTGGATCGGCATGGGAGTCACGCTCGCGTACTCGGCGTCGGGCGGAATTCTGGCCGGCATCTACAACGATGTATTTCAGGGGACGCTGATGGCGGCCGCATCAGTGCTGGTGTTTCTGTTCGTGCTCCGCTTTGGCGGCGGGCTCGGTGACATCTCGCGGACGATCCTCGCGCACGATCCAGCGTTGCTCGGGCCGTGGGGCAAGATCACTCCGCTGGCGGCGTTGTCATTCTTCTTCATCTTCTCGATGGGCTCGCTTGGGCAGCCGCAGGCGGTGCACAAGTACTACATGCTGCGCGACCCGCTCCAGCTCAAATGGTATCCGCTGCTCAAGACTGTCGGTCTGATTCTGGTGCTGCTTCTCTACTTCGGCGTCGGTGTCGGGGTGAAAGCGTTCGTCCTCGATGGTCGACTCGCTCCGCTGACGAGCCCCGATCAGGCCACGCCCGCATTGCTGCTCAATGTCACGCCGATCGTGCTCGCGGCACTGGTGTTCTCCGGAGTGGCGGCGGCGACGATGAGCGCCGCCAACTCGTTCATCAACATCGGAGCGGCAATAGTCACCCACGATCTGCCGATCGCGTTCGGACGCAGAGTCGCCAACGAGCTGCGCTGGGGCAGAGCGGTTACGGTGCTCATCGCAATCGCAGCGGCGGTTACGGCGCAGCGCTCCGGTGCGATGGTCGCTTTCCTCGGGATTTTCGGGTGGGGATTGTTCGCCTCGACGCTGGTTCCAGCCTTGGCGGTGGGTCTGAACTGGCAAGGCGCGACGCGGAGTGGCGCGATGGCGTCGATCGCTACCGGCTTGGTAGTGACTCTCGCCCTGGAGACCGCTGCCTACTTCAAGGCCTTCACATTCCCCGCTGGTGTGACGGCATCGGCGGTGGCGATGGTGGCGTCATTCCTGGTTTTCTTCGTGGTGTCGTGGCTCACCCGCGGTCACGCGCCCGCTCAGCTGGATCCAGATGTCCGACTGGTGATGGAGCTCTGACCCGTCGGGTCTACTCGGTCGCCGACTTTTTTTCTTCCTGGCTGTTCATCACCCGGACGCTCTTGATGTTGACGAATTCGTGGATGCCGAATTCGCCCAGCTCGCGACCGAAGCCGGAGTTCTTCACACCCCCGAAGGGCAACCGCGCGTCGGATACGACCATTCCGTTGATGAAGAGCAAACCAGCCTCGATGTCCGTGATGAACCGGTCACGCTCGGCGTCGTCGCGCGTCCAGGCTGAAGCACCTAGTCCGAAGCTGGTGCCGTTGGCGATGTGGATCGCGTCGACGAGATCTCTCGCCTTGAAGACGGAGGCGACCGGGCCGAACAGCTCATCGTGCGCGGCCGGCGCATCGGGGGGAATTTCAGCCAGAACGGTGGGAGCGTAGTAGAAACCCGCGCGATCGAGCTTCTTGCCACCGGTCAGAAGGCGCGCACCGGCGGTCACTGATTTCTGAACCTGCATGTCGAGGTCATCGCGGATGGCAGCCGTCGCGAGTGGACCAAGCTCAGTGGTTTCGTCCATTGGATCGCCGACGCGGACCGCGGCGACCCGCGTCACGAACTGCTTCACGAAATCATCGTAAATGCTCTCGTGAACGATGAAGCGCTTGGCGGCGATGCACGACTGCCCGTTGTTGATCATCCGCGCCGTCACGGCTGTCGATACGGCGGCGTCGAGATCCGCGCTGGGCATCACGATGAAGGGATCGCTGCCACCCAGCTCGATCACTGACTTCTTGAGATTGCGTCCGGCCGCGCCGGCGACGGAGCGTCCCGCGCCTTCGCTGCCGGTCAGCGTGACGGCGGCGATCCGGGGATCAGCGATCATTCCTTCAACCGCATCGGTTCCGACGAGCAGAGTCTGAAACGCATCCGGAGTGAAACCCGCGCGGCGAAACACATCCTCGATGGCAAGCGCGCACTGAGGAACGTTCGAAGCGTGTTTCAGGATGCCGACGTTTCCTGCCATCAACGCCGGAGCGGCAAACCGAAATACCTGCCAGAATGGAAAATTCCACGGCATGATCGCGAGGACGACGCCGAGTGGCTGGAAGGCGACCCAGCTCTCGCCTCCCTCAATGTCGACCGATTGATCCGCGAGAAAGCGCTCCGCGTTCTCGGCGTAATAGCGGCAAGCCGTCGCGCACTTTTCGGCTTCGGCGATCCCGGCCTTGATTGGCTTGCCCATCTCGAGCGTCATCAGCTGGCCGAGCTGACGGCACTCTGCCTCGAGGAGCTCGGCGGCGTTGAGCATCCATTGTGACCGATCCGCGAACGATGTGCGCCGGTGCTTGACGAAGGCGGCGGCGGCGCGATCAAGCGTTTCATTGATGCGAGCCGGCGGATATGGCTCGAAGGTCTTGAGTGTTTTTCCGGTGGCCGGATTGACTGTAGCGATGCTCATCGCCAGTCAGAGCTTCACTTACTGTGCCGCAGCTCGCTTTTTGGAATCCGAAGTTTGGGATGTTTCGGATCGCTTAGATCCATTTGCTCCCAGGGTATCTCGTACACAGAAAAGACCCGTCCGCGCAGCGCCTTGTCGATCGGCCGGATCAGAGTCCACGCCGAGAGTCTGTCGACGAGTGCTGAGGTGCCGACGAGGTATCCCTCCACCAAGCAGGCTTTTTCAGTGTTGGTGACTCTGAACTCTTCGATGCGGCCAACCTTTTCGCCGTTGGCATCGCAGACCTTCCTGCCGATCAGCAGCTCGGCGTTGATCTCCTTCACTCTTCCTCCTGCTTACCGCCGCCCGGAATCCGCTCGATGATGTGCTTCGCGACCCACAGCTCCCAGTCGAGCGCGCCGGTATCGCGCGCCTTGACGTCGAGCTTCACATCCTTGCCGACCGACTCGACACGTGACCATGGAATGCGCACCGGCTCGTCACGTTTCGGGCCCCACATTCTTGACAGACGCGCGGCGACACGCGCAATCCACGGATGAATGCGCATCCACAGGGTTTTCCCGCCGACGAGGATGTGGGTGATCCGCGGCTGACTCCGCTCTCCGACTTGCATGACGAGTCCACTGACGCGGCCCATCTCGCAGTCTTCCCTGTCGGTGAGCTTCTTGTCGAGAACGTCCCGGACGAGCTTCACATCAACCTCCGATGATCTCCAGCGGAATCGAGATGATCGCCAGCACGAAAGAGATCAGAATCACGATCGCTACGACCGAATTGCTCAACCAGCCATTGCGGTGCTTCCCGAGGTAGATCGAGTCATTCATGAGAAAGAGAAAGGGCACGATCGCCAGCGGTAATGTCGCCGATGTCAGCGCCATCGACATCATGGTGACCTTGATCGGATCGATGCCGAGCAGCAATGGAATGGCGCCGAGCAGGATGATGATGGTGTAGGTGAACGCGAAGCGGGAATCGCGCGAAGGGTCGAGGTCCTCGCTCCAGCTCCAGCCCAGTCCCTGCGCAAAGAAGTAGGCGATCGCCAGCGAGATCTCGAGCGCCGCGCCGAGGCACGCGAAGAGCATCGAAAACGCAAACAGGTAGAATCCCCATCGGGTGAGCGCCGGCGTCATCAGCAGCGCGGCCTGCTCGAACTTCTCGATGTCGATGCCACGCGGCTGGAGCGAGAGCGCGGCCGCGACGAGGACCGCCATCGAGAGAAAACCACCGAAGGTCATGCCGAAGCCGGCTATGATGCGGTTCATCGGGATGTAGCTCTCGTCCCATTTGTCTTCGATCGCGCCGGACGAATAGAAGTACATGAGATACGGAGAGATCGACGCACCGAGGATGCTGACCGCGGTAAATCCATATTTCGCTTTCCCGTCGCCCGGCATCGTGGGGAGAAGCCCGTGCGCGGCACCGCCCCAATCGGGATGCATCTTGACCGCGGCGACCGCGAACGAGATCGTCACCAGGCCGAGCAGCGATGCGCCGTTCTCGATCACCCCGAAGGTACCCTTCCACATCAGCAGCCAGACAATGATGGAGACCGGAATCGCCCACCAGCGAAAGCCGATGCCACTCAGAATCTGGAGCGCCAGCCCAATGCCGCCGAGCTCGGCGACCAGCACCAGGAATGCGACCGCGACGATGCCAAGCATCACGATCGAGAAGAACGGGAACCCAAACCGCTCGCGGGTGGCATCGACGATGGTGTGTTTGCTGACTGCGGCGAGCCGGCCCGACATCTCTACCAGAAAGATCAGGCAGATTGTCCCGAGCAGGATCGCCCAGAGAAGTTTGTAGCCGTAGTTCGCGCCGGCCTGCGCCGCGGTGACTACCGACCCGATCTCGAGGAATCCCCCGACGCTCGTGATGATGCCGAGCGTGAGCTGCAGAATCTTTTTCACTGCTTCGACTCCGCGCTGTCCGCGAACTGCTTGACGAGGGTTTCGTCGGAGATCAGCGAATCCAGCTGCTGTCGGAAGCCCGGAGAATTTTTAGCGGTTACGAGCGCGGCCATCTGCGCGATATGGCCGCGGCTGCGAGTCAGGAGGCTGTCCAGTGAAGCGCTATCCACTCCGGGTACCGGCGATTTCAGCAGCTTCGTGCCGAGCTGGAGTAAAGTCTGCTGGGAAAGCTCCAGAGTCTGGCGGGTGTATTTGTCAGGCGTGGTGTGCTGGAGCCAGGCATCGCCAGCCATGCGCGCAGTCGCCACCCACGACAGCGCGGAATCCAGCTGCTCGGCGGGGGTCGGTGGCTTGCACGCAAAAAGAACTACCAACGAAGCGACGAGGAACCGTTTCGAACGCATGTGATTTACATTGTCTGCCTATGCCAAAAAGCCATCTGTCCGGACTCGTCCTTACACTTTTCGTGCTCGCCGGTTTTGACACTGCCTGCGGCCAGTCCCAAGTGGGCACCGCGCAAAATCTTACGCAGCCGCCGCCGGTGCAGCGCGAATTCAGGGGCGTATGGATAGCGACGGTCGGCAACATCGACTGGCCTTCGGAGCGCGGGCTCTCGACCCAGGAGCAGAAGGACGAGCTGATTGGCATTCTCGATCGCGCCGCGGCATTGCACCTCAACGCGGTGATCTTTCAGGTCCGGCCGGCGGCGGACGCGCTGTACGCGTCGCCATACGAGCCATGGTCGGAGTATCTGACCGGCCAGATGGGGAAGGCGCCGAGTCCATGGTACGATCCGCTGGAATTCGCCGTGAATGAGGCACACCGCCGCGGACTCGAGCTGCACGCGTGGTTCAATCCATATCGGGCGCGTCATCCGTCGGCACGCTCGCGGCCGTCGGCCAATCACATCAGCGTCACCAATCCTGAGCTGGTGAAGCGATATGGCGACATGCTGTGGATGGATCCGGGTGAGCCCGAAGTCAGAGAGCGTACGCTACAAGTCATACTGGACGTGGTGCGCCGGTACGACATCGATGGAGTTCACATCGATGACTACTTCTATCCGTACAAGGAGAAAGATCGGCGCGGGCGGGTGATCGATTTCCCCGACGCCACCAGTTGGCGAAAGTACGTGCGCTCCGGCGGCAAGCTCCCACGCGATGATTGGCGCAGAGCGAACGTCGACAGCCTGATCCATTCGGTCTATGTGCGAATCAAGGCCGCAAAACCATGGGTCAAGTTCGGCATCAGTCCGTTCGGAGTGTGGCGTCCCGGATATCCGCCGATTACGGCGGGGAAGTTCGACTCGTACGCGGAGCTGTACGGCGACTCCAGAAAATGGGTGCTCAACGGCTGGGGAGATTATTTCACGCCGCAACTTTACTGGCCGATCGACCGGCCCGATCTGAGCTACCCCGTGCTGCTGCAATGGTGGGTGGAGCAGAACGCCAAGGGCCGCAACATCTGGCCGGGCAATTATCTCGACAAAGTCGACGGAACATCGACTGGCTGGCCGGCGCAGGAGATTCTCGACCAGATCGCGGCGACGCGGGCGCAGCGAGGCGCGACGGGCAACGTGTTCTTCAGCATGCGGTCCTTCATGTTCGGTCACGAGAATCTGCCCGAGAAGCTCGTCGCCGGTCCGTACGCGAGTGAAGCACTGGTGCCCGCGTCGCCGTGGCTCGACAGCATTCCGCCCGCGACTCCGCTCGTGCGTGTTGGGCGTGACGCCGCTACGGGCGCGGTGAGCATCTCGCTCCAGCCACAGGGTTCGGAAGCGCCGTGGCTCTGGTTAGTCAGAACGCGTACCGGAACCGAGTGGACCACCGACGTCGTTCCGGGTCTGCAGCGGTTCTATACGCTGCAAAAAACCGCCAGCGGCGTCACGGCGGACGAGCTGGCGGTTTCGGCCATCGATCGCACCGGCAACGAGAGTGTGCCGGCGCTGGTGGGTCTTGCAGCTACTTCACAGTGATTTCCTGCATCATGCCGTGGGCGAAGTGCGGCTTTCCATCCTTCGCGTCGGGCACGAAGCAAAGCAACAGGTAGTTGCCGGGAGCGAAATCGGCGCTGAAGTACTCGGTTAGTCCGGGTGCCATGCCCGCGATCCCACCGAGTGCCTTGCCCGGCGGCGGGCCTTCCATCTTCCCCATCCACTTCATGAAATCCGCCGGCGTCACGCCGGGCGCGAGCTGAACGAGCTCGATCTCATGCACCTGCGGGCCGGAGTTGTGGACTTCGATGGTGCGGGTGCCGGCGGTGATCGGCGAGGACAGCTTGAAGTTGTAATCCAGCAGATCGAGCTTGGTGTCCGCCTTCACGGTCTTTGCCGACGGAGCCTTCGCGGGCTCGACCTTGAGCGGACGCACCATTCCCTTGGTAAAGTGCGGCGGGCCGTCGATGTCGACAAAGCAGATGAGAGCGTAGTTGCCGGGCTCGAGATTGATCGTTGCGTTTGCTTCGCCGCCGGGTACGGGCGCGTTCGGGCCACCCATCTCCTGCATCCACTTGGGCGGCGGACCGGGATTGGCGAGCGCGGCGCGCAGATCGTCGACGGTCTTGCCTTCGTTGAGCTTGACCAACGACATGTGGTGCAGCGCCGGACCTTTGTTGAGGAACTTGAACTCAGTGAGTCCCGCCGGAATGACGTCGGGAGCCTCGAACCTGAAATCCTCACCGACGACTTGAACCACGTTCGCAGCCGTCGCTGTGGAGTCCGCTGCCGCGCTGGTGTCGGCAGAGTGCGAGCTGGCGTAAGTCCGGGCTGAGATTGCTGCAACTGCTACAACCGCGATAAGACCGATTACGGTCGTCGCTTTCGACATGAAACCAAATCCTCCGATGACAGTTCTTGATCTGAAGCGGACACATTTTGCCGGTCGAAATCGGCGCTGTCAACAGAAAATTCCATGCATTTCCAGGAGCAGGGACTTCACCTTGAGTGCATCCCCCGTAGCCGCGCCGAGTGCGGTGTTGTCGAAGATGCACCAGGTTCGCGCGCCTGCTGCTGCGCTCTGCTCGACCCGCGTCGAGATGCATTCGAGCACATCGTCGGGATACGCGGAGTAGTACACGCGCGGCGAGCCGTGGAGACGGTAGTAAGCGATGTCGGGACAACCACCCGGCTCCGCAGCGGCAGGGACCCGAGCCGGGTCCGCCGCCACCCGCGCGATTCTGTGCTCGCGCAGAATCGATTGGGCCTCCGCCCCAAACCACGTCTCGTGTCGTGGCTCGAAGACGACGTCGCCCGTGAAGCGCGACCTGAGCTCCGCGAAAAAGTCGCCGGCCAGCTGTGAATCGAACGCGAAGCTCGGTGGCAGCTGCACCAGCACCGGACCCCTCTTCACGCCCAGTCCCGATGTCTCCTCCAGAAATCGCTCCAGGTCGGCCGTGGCTCCGGCGAGCCGCGCAGCATGCGTGATCGACTTGGGAAGCTTTACGGCAAAGCGGAATGCGTCGGGAACCGAAGCTGCCCACCGCTCGTAGGTCGAAAACCGGTGAGGCCTGTAGAAACAGGAATTGATCTCGACAGCGTTAAACAGCGACGCGTAGCGCTCCAGGTGCGTTCCTTCGGGGCCGAACCGGTGGGAGTGCTCGCGGCGGATGCTCCACCCGGCGACGCCAAGGAAAACGGTGGCGGAAGGCAGTTGTGGAATATCCCTGTGCAGCATCCTAGCTTGTGGCTGAAGAGTATGAATCCCGGATCGAAGAGCTACGCACCCGGCGCGCCAACCTGTGCGCTGGTGATCGTGGCGATCGTGCTTTCGGGCTGTGCGCACAGCTCCAGCGCGCTTCATGCCCGTCGTCACGTTGGCTATTGGGAAGCTCTCGCCGAGCTTCACCCGGTCGACGCGGCCGCCAGCGCGCGCACCGAATCAGAAAGGGAATTTGCCGAAGCGCTCGGCAACCTGATGAACGGCGACATGGAAAAAGCGGAAGAGCGGTTCGGAAAGCTTCGCACCGCCGCAACCGATACGATAATCAAGACCGGATCGCGGGTGATTTACACGGCGACCCTCCAGTACCAGGAGAAATGGGCCGACCTCGCCGCGCTGAAGAGCGAGCCGACTCCCGTCTACATCGATCGCTCGGACCGCGCGAACATCGAGCTGTGGGCCGACGCGTTCAAGAACCTGCCGCCGAAGACATTCACCTTTCGGGCGCCGGTGACGCGACTCACAATGTCGATGTCGGCAGTGGGAACACCGCTGGTTCCCGTCACCATCGCGGGCAAGGAATACAACTTCTGGCTCGACACGGGCTCGAGCCTGACGATGCTGGCGTCGGACGTCGCGCGCGACCTCGGAATCGTGCCGCTCATCGCCGACACCCTCGAGATCGTCACCAGCACCGGCCGGGTGAAGGCGAGCCCGGCGGTAGTGCCGCAGCTGCAGATCGGCCAGCTGGTGGTGCAAAACGCGCCGACGATGATCGTCGATCAGTCGATGATGCAAATGCGGGAGCCGCGGCCGATCGATCGCGCTGCTCCAGTGAAGATCGATGGCATCATCGGCTTCGACATCATCAGACAGCTCGATCTCGAGATGGACTACGGCGAGGCGACGATCCGGGTCCGGAATCCGACGACAGCGCGCCACGATACCGAGCGAAACATGTTCTGGGTCGGGCTGCCAGTAGTAAAGCTGATGAGCACTGACGGCATTCCCCTTCACTTCGGTCTGGATACGGGCGCGCAGGTGACTTTCGTCACCGAGACGCTGCTCGACAAACTGCAGCTCTCGCCCGCGCGCACGGAGAGCCGTCGGGTTGGCGGTCTTGGTGGCGAGATCTCCCTGCGGGCGCCAGTGCTGCCCGACCTCAGGGTCCTGGTCGGAAACTTTCCGATCCTGTTCCGCGGCGCCGTGGTACGCGCACCGGTCTATCAGGTTCTCGCTTCCCTCGACGGAGTCCTGGGCGGCGATGTCTGGAACAGCGGGATCGTTCGCATCGACATGACCAACGGCATTTTCGCCGTCCGGAGGGCACGCTCGCCCTTTTAATTCGTTAGCTTGCTGGCTAACATGCCTGCGCGAGACCCTTTGATCGTCGAAGCTGCGGTGACACCGCGCTTCGACATTTTTTACGCGCTGTACGCCCTGACCGCCGAGACGAGCTCACCGCTCGACGAATGGAAGGAAACGGCGCGCCAATGGTTGCCGCGCGACTTCGATCGTGTCGCCGATCGACTGGCGCCGCTGCCGATTTTCTGGCCGCTCCTCGCCGACGCGCTGCAGACGGCCCCCGGCGAAATCCGGTTCGACGAGATCGTGGAATTCCTGAAAAAAATTCCACCATCGAACCTGCAGCGCGATGTCCTGTCGGGGATCTTTCACGACGCGGCGACCGTCGACGCGCTGGTCTCGTCGCGTCGCCCACTGAAGCATGTGCTGGGGGACGAAGATCTGCACGGCGCCGAGCTGGCGCGGCATTTCGGATTGCGCCCTTACGGTCCGGAGGCGCCGGCGGTCAAGGCGATCATGTACCTGTTGAACGAGCCAGACACTTATCGAAACGACCTGATCTCGGTGCTCCGAGTTTTCTGGGACAGTGGCTTCCGGGACGACTGGGCCTCGATCGAGCCGCAGCTGCGCGCCGAAGTGGGGCAGATTGGGAAGCGGGGCCGCGAGTCAAAACCGGAAGCGCTACTGAGTGAGCTCGATCTTCCTGTCGCGCTGGATGACAGCGTCCGGGAGATTCGACCCAGGGCGGGCTCGCCGATTCGGTACAGCCGAATCGATCGGTGCTACGTGGTTCCGTCGGCATTCAACACGCGCAAGTGGTGGGCGAAGTACGAGACGAAGGACGGAAGGCTGGTGGTGTACCTACCGCCGCTCGTGCGCGTGCGCATCACGCGCTCGTTCGATCGTCAAAAAACGAAAACCGAAAGTCGTTCCGTTCGCGCTTCGCAGATCGATGCTGAATCGGTCTTCCGCGCGCTTGGCGATACCACGCGCTACGCGATTGCATCGATACTGGCGCGCACTCCCACGACATCCGCGGAGCTGGCGCGGAGTCTCAAGGTATCGAAGCCGACGATAACCCATCACGTCCAGACCCTGCGATCGGCAGGGCTCCTTTCGGAGCAGTCGGTCGGCGGCTCGACGAAGTTGAGCCTCAGGCCGGACACCCTGGCGGCGCTGTCGACGGCTGCACTAAGCCAGCTTTTCGAATCGACGGGCGATCTGTCGCTCTCGACGACCCGGAAGCGGCGTAGCAGTTAGCCCCGGCGTTGGAGGCTCAACTATCCTCCAGCCTCAACCCAAAAGAAATCCGACGGGTGGGGAAACTCGCAAAAACTCGATAAAAAAGGCGGAATCTTTTAAACCCTTTTCACGTAGGGTGAGTCTAAGAAGCAGAGACCGGAACCAACTCCGGCTGCAGGGATGGAGCTACTGGTTGAGCTTGTAGGACGGGTGGGCCACCAGTAGCCAGCCCCGTACCCCTAAAAAGGTACGGGGTTTTTCTTTGCGCCTCATTGACTCGCGGGCTCCGGATAACCGGTGTCCATGATCGCGAGCCACCGTCCGCCATCGCGTCGCCACATCGTGACGTATCTGCCATGACCGAGCTCCTTGCCCGCGTCGGCTGTGCGTCTGCTTGTCACCCAATAGCGGCCCGTCGTCGCGCCAATGTTGCCACCGCTGTACACGTACGCCTCGGTGGGCTCCCAGTTGAGGGTACTGGTGGTGTCGGAGATGTTCGGCAGATCGAATTGCCTGACTGCCTCGTGGCCGCGCACCATGTTACCGCGATAGCGGATGCGAATGGCGTCGTTGGCGAAGAAAGACATCCATCCGTCAATGCCACGCGCGTGGGTCGCGACAGCAAAGTCGCGGTCCGCCTGCATCAGCGATGCTTCCGTAGCAGCGTTTGCGCCGCCGCCGCTGGCGGGATATACGGTCGCGCAGCCCAACGTGAATGCCACCAAGCCCGCGCCGACAATCATTCTCTGCATGAAGCCTCCGAGTTCTGGTGTGGTGACTGGTAAGCGCAACCTACGGCCACTTTCACGGTCCGAATGTCAACGCTAGGTTTGCGGTTCGTCAAATAACCGACATCACGGTGATGGAGTGACCATGGCTGATGCTTTCGCGCCAAATCTGCTCGCTGGCAAGCACGCTCTCATCACGGGCGGCGGAAGCGGGATCAACCTTGCCATTGCGAAGCGGTACGCGGCCAGCGGCGCGACGCTTTCGCTCATCGGCCGCACCAAGGAAAAACTCGACGCGGCTGCGAACGAGATCCGGAAAGCAGGGGGTGCCGCCGCGGGCTATCCGTGTGATGTGCGCGACTACGACGCTCTCGCCGCAGCGATCAAAGCTGCTCGCGCCGCGAGCGGCGAGGTCGATCTCGTCGTCTGTGGCGCTGCCGGAAATTTTCCGGCGCCCGCGCTCGGCATGTCCGCCAACGGCTTCAAGGCCGTGATCGACATCGACCTGCTCGGCACCTTCAACACTTGCCGCGCCGTGTTCGAGCACCTGAAACGGCCCGGTGCGTCGATCATCAACATCTCCGCCATGCAGGCCTTTACGCCGACGCCGATGCAGTCGCACGTCTGCGCGGCGAAGGCTGGAATCGACATGTTGACGAAATGTCTGGCGATCGAGTGGGGAGCGGAGGGAGTGCGGGTAAACTCCATCGCGCCAGGCGCGGTCGACGATACCGAAGGGATGCGCAGGCTGGCACCGTCTCCCGAGATTCGCGAGAAGCTGACCCGGGCCATTCCGCTCAAGCGGTTCGCGACGAAGAACGAAATTGCCGACCTTGCATTGTTCCTGTCGAGCGATGCCGCTCGCTTCATCACTGGCACTGTCGTTGTCTGCGACGGCGGTCAATCCATTGCCGGGCTCGGCATGGCGATGATGGCGGCGATGCAGCAGCGGGCGTGACCGACATCCGGCGGGTGGCGGTGTTCTGCGGCTCGAATCCTGGAGCTCGCCCGGAATACGAAGCAGGCGCGCGTTCGCTGGGGAGATTGCTCGCCGGCCGCGGCATCGGTGTCGTTTACGGCGGATCCAGCGTCGGACTAATGCAGGCCCTCGCCGAAACGATGGTCGAGGAGGATGGCGAGATCATCGGCGTGATTCCGAAGATGCTGGTCGAGCGCGAGGTAGCCAACACCGCGCTGGAAGATCTGCGGATCGTCGGCTCGATGCACGAGCGAAAAGCGATGATGGCCGGGCTCGCGGATGGCTTCATCGCCCTGCCGGGCGGGATCGGTACGCTGGAAGAGTTCTTCGAGATCTGGACCTGGGCGCAGCTGGGCGTACACGAGAAGCCCTGTGGCCTCCTGAATCTCGCCGGCTACTACGATCCGTTGCTTGCGTTCCTGGATGGGGCGGTAGAAGAGCGATTCGTGCGGCAGATCCACCGCGACATGGTGATCGTGGAGAGCGATCCGGGTGCTTTGCTCGACAGGTTTGCGAGCTATGATCCACCGCGGGTGGTGAAATGGCTTAATGCCGGAACTATCTAGTTCCAGCTCATCTCGTCAATCGAGCGCGGCCAGTCTTCCCTGAGCAGGCGCGAAAGCGCGCGGTCGGCGAGCAGGCGGCCATCGGTCTGGCATCTCGGGCAATAATTGGTCTCGTTGTCGGCGTAGCGGATCCGCTGCACCGGCGTTCCGCAGACCGGACACGGCTTGCCGAACTTTCCGTGCACGGCCATCTCCTCCCGGAACGCCGTCACACCAGTCGGGAACTCGCCTTTCGCTTCCTGCCGCAAACGGTCCGTCCACTCGAGAAGGACATCGCGGGTCGCATCGAACAGGGTTGAGATCTCGTCGTCGGTGAGCTTGCTGGTGTGCTTGATCGGGGACAGCCGCGCGCGGTGCAGAATCTCATCGGAGTAGGCGTTGCCGACCCCACTGAAAAGCCGCGGATCGGTGAGCGAGCGTTTGAGGGTGTGATTCTCCCGCTGCAGACGCTCCGCGAACTCATCCCGGGTTGCATCGAGAACCTCGAGGCCGCCACGGGCGAATTGCTCCAGCCCTTCCTCTCCCCGTACCAGCCACAACGATGCGCGCCTCTTGGTGCCGGCCTCGGTGAGTATCAGGGTTCCGTTCGAGAAGTCGAATGCCGCGAGTCCGATCTTGCCCGGAACCTTGGTGCCAGCCGGAACCCAGCGCAGCCGGCCCGCGATCATCAGGTGGATTACGAGAAAAAGGTCGCCGTCGAGCTCGAGGACGATGCGCTTTCCCATTCTGCGAATTCCGCCGACCCGTTTTCCGGTGGCGGCACTGAGCGGCGGATCAACGGATCGCAGGAGGAATGGCTTTGGAATTCGAATCCGCTCGAGCGTCTGGCCGACGAGGCGTGAATCGAGTGCCTCGATGTAAACGGTAATGTCCGGCAGCTCTGGCATCGCACCGCGTCGTCAGCGACGACGATCACCCATCGCCGCCAGCAGGTAGCTCAAATTCGCTGTGCCATCCATGATCGGCTCGTTGGTCGAGTAATCACCGACGTCGTCGTGATAGACGATGAAGCCGGTGTTGAATGGCGCGTACTCGTCGGGGTCGTGGAGGCTGATACCACGGAGGTTCTTGTAGATCGAAGTGTACACCGGACCGTCGAGCATCGCGCCGGTCAGCTCCACCTTCAGCTGATCCGCGACGACCGAGTGCGGAGTGCGCGCGAAGACTCCATTGTGCGGAAGTCCGATGACCATCGACACGCCCCACGGGTTCGTGCCGAACAACCAATCCAGCGCTGCCTGCTCGTATTCGCGGAACTGGTTGTCGCCGGTCATCCGTCGATACAGGTACGCCTGGGTGGCGAAGGACGCCATGAGATTGTTGGAGCACCAGATGAACGGAATTCCGATGCGGAATCCATTGTCGGCACGACGTACCAC
>Ga0070684_100000164_pt1 | contig 45706 bp, 30 predicted proteins | sample KBSC723LmetaG_FD_65653 | JGI IMG/M metagenome (GOLD analysis project Ga0070684, IMG submission 65653) | Corn rhizosphere microbial communities from Kellogg Biological Station, Michigan, USA - KBS C7.2-3L metaG | ecosystem: Host-associated > Plants > Roots > Rhizosphere ...
GCTCGCGGAGATGGGCGCGTGCACGCTGCTCAGCGCCAGCCCCGTTTCGCCCAACCACTCCTGGAGCCTGCCGATTGCTGCCTCGTCGTGGTAGTCGAAATGACTGCGGGTTGCGAAAAGCTCGATGGTTTCAAACCCGTACGAGGCAATTTCAGCGAGATGATCGCGACCGAGCGGCCGATCGTGGTACAGGTGCGTGCTGATCCCGAAACGCATAAGGGTAATAGAAGCAACCCCCTATTGTACCAGCCTTCAGCGTCAGGCGACTGGAACAAGAGAAACGGGAGAAACGAGAGCAAATTCATGTCTCTCGTTTCTCCTGTTCATTTTTTCTCTTGTTTCTCGCTTACCGGAATTCCTCGACCAGCGTGCCGAGGACTTCTCGAATTCGCGCAAACTGTGGAAGTTGCTCGAGGTTGCTTCTGACGTACCGCAGGGTCCGCGGAATGTACTGGATGTAGACGGGGTTTCGTCTGGCGGTCGTTTGATAGCCGAAGGTTCCCAGCGCCTTGAGGTTCCGCTGCAGCGCCATCACGTCGAAGCGCTGCCGGAATTCCCGTTCCTCGCCCGTTCGACCGGAAAGAGCGAGGTAGTAGGCGAGCAGTTCGTTGACGGTCTTTTCCGGAAGGTCGACATATGAGTCGCGCAGCAGCGACACCAGATCGTAGGTATCCGGGCCCATCCGCGCGTCCTGGAAGTCGATGATGTACAGCTCCCCTCCGTGCAGCATCAGGTTACGGCTGTGGTAGTCGCGATGGCATAAGACGCGCCGCTCCGCCGCCAGGGACTCGATCACGATCGCGAACTCCCGGCGCAGTTCTTCCTTCACCGGCTGAGCAATCACGACGCCCCGATACGCCTCGATGAAGTGCTTGATGAAGAAGTCCAGTTCCCAGGTGAGCTTCTCCACGTCGAAGGCGACGCCGTACGGAATGTACTTCGACGACGCAAGTTCGGCGCCGCGTCGTTGCAATGTCGCGATCAGGGCGACGGCCTGCCGGTACAGCGCGGCATGCTCGGCTGAACTTTCGGCACCGAGATGCGCTTGCAGCGTGACATCGCCGAGATCGGCGAGCGCGAGCACGCCAAGATCGTCCGCGTGACCGAGCACCGTCGGAATCGGGACCGGCATCTCGGCGAGCAGCCTCGCCACATTCACAAACGGCAGCTTCTCGAACTCGAAGGGGAGCGCGTGCAACGACAGCACGATTGACCCACTGTCGGGCAGCAGTACCCGAAAGTAGCGTCGGTCCGACGCGTCGCCAGTCAGCGGCACGACGCGCGGCGATCGGGACGCCAGCCCGCTTCGCGTCAGATAGCCATCGATTCTTTCGCGTGTCTCGTCGGCCTGTTGCTTGTCGGGCATCGTCGTCATGAGGTTGATTCGCTACGACGCTGGATTCTCGTCAATCAGCAATCAGCAATCATCAATCAGAAATCAGCAATCAAGAGGTCTTTCTCAATACGCTGCCCCGGTCTCGGCAACCTGCCGGCGGCAGGAACGATTGCGCACCGTGCATACCGCGCGCCTGCGGGTATGTGCACGCCATCGCAAACGATGCACTCGTTCAGCTCGGCGCGGCGACCGACCGTGACATCATCCCACACTGCCGAACGGACGATCGATGCGCTCGGATCGAAGCGATTGCTCAGGCCCGCTTTCATCCGATCGCCTTCGGTACCGGCCAGGTGAATCGACGTGTCGAGGTAGTCAGCCGGTGTGCCGATGTCGCGAAAGGACGCGTCACAGATGTATGCCGCCACGCTGTGCTTATCGGACGCGATCAGCTGCGGGTACAGTGCGCCGACCGTATTCGCGGGTGTTCCGTCTTCAAGTGAGGCGAACGCAGGGGCGTCGGCGATTTGAACGCCGATGAAGTGATATCCCCGCTCGGCTGATCCAGCCCGGCTGAACCCGGTGACCCACCCGTCGTCAGACACCATCACGCCGCCGTACTTGTCGGGACGCGGATTCTCTATCAGTGCCATCGTGATCGTTGCGCTCGAGCGCCGGTGTGATGCGAACATCGCGGCCACGTCCACATCGGTGAGGGTGTCACCGTTGACGATCAAAAATGGCTGCTGGCTTGCGGCTGCTGGCGCCTCGCGGCTCGTGGTTCTCGGCTCGCGGGTTGCTGTTGAGGGATCCACGAGCAGAGGCAACGCGTGCCTCGGGCCGCCGGCCGATCCGAGGACCGGATTCTCCCAGGAATACCGTACGCGCGCGTTCAGATCGGAGCCGTCACCGACCGAAGCCGCAATCGATGCCGGAAGGTGATGAAGGTTCAGCACGAAATCGCCGATGCCGAACGACGTGAGCCATCGAATGACGCGCCGCGCGAGTGTTTCGCCGTTGACGGGGACCGCGGCTTTCGCGCGGACATAAGTCAATGGCTCGAGCCGTGTGCCGAGGCCAGCGGTGAGTACCAGTGCGCTAAGAGGAACCTCCGGCGTCCGGGCCACGCTCATGCGCCGTTGTCGAAGACCATGTCGGAGCCCGTGAGCCCGCACCGCTCGCGGTGCTGAAGGAACAGGGAACGGTAGGAATCGACGATGTAGTCGTCAGACGTTCGGCCAAGCGCCGCCGTCATTTCGGCAATGCCGGTCTCAGTTCCTTCAATCTCGACGAACACGCCGACCGGCGTCTCGTCGATGGCAACGATGACATCCTCGTGGGAGAACTCTTCTCGATATTTTTCGTAGCGGAACCACACGTGGAGACCGAGCTCCCCAAAAACGCGCAGCAGCATTTCACCGTCGCCGACCACGGTTTCCAGTTCCTCGCGCAGCTTCATGGTGGACGGCTGCACCGGCCCCTTCCACGTCAGCCGGCTCTTGCCGCTCTCCATTCGCACGCGGAGCACGCACCGTTGCCTGCGAAGCTGCTCGTCGTCGGTGTCGAGAAGCGCGTCCTCCTGCAGCCGCCGGCCGTAGAGAGGCGTCGCGCCGGCGGCGAGCATCGCCTCCCGTGCCTCGGCGGCAGACTCGAACCGCAGCTTGATCTCGCGCTCCAGCATCGTCGTGCTCATAAAGGATGGCTCCTTTGGCTTCGAAACGACGAGCACGGAGACTACTACTTCTCGCCCCTCAGGTTCTACTAGCTTCTAGGAGACCCGGTAGAGCTTGAGGTGATTTGCCCTAGACTGCAATCGGGCGCGACACACCACGCCACAGCAGCCGTCGAACCGTGACATACATCACGAAGCATTCGACCGCGAATGGCGGGAAGCCACCGAAACCCAGAATCGGCATCTCGAAGATTTTCACGTTCGGCAGTATCGGAACGTTGTAGATCCACTTCGTTGCCACCCAGTAATTCCAGAATTCCCAGATGAATCCGCACACCAGTCCCGCGATCAAAAGATTGACCAGTCGCGCCGATCGTCTACGCTGCCAATCTCCGACTATCGACTCGGCTCCTGCTCGAGCGTTGAGCGGATCGAGCAGGAAGATGAACCCGAGCCAGACTGACGCCGCGAGCTTCGGCGTGTGGACGAGAATCGGAACCACAACCATGGCCGCACCAACTCCTACCATTGCCCAGCCGACCCAACCGAGATGGACCGGAGCAGGCGGCTCGGCGCGTGCACGATCGGCGCGGCGGTCGCGAAGGCTGGAGACGACGTCGGCGGTTTGGAAAATCGCCGGGATGATCGTCGCGAACGACCAGGCGTAGCCCAGGTAGCGAATGAGCCGTACTTCGGGCAGGCCGATGTAGTACCAGCTGGAGATCGAGTACTTGTTGTACATCTCGAAGAGGACCCACAGCGGCACGGACGCGCAGGCGACGAAGAACAGCTCTGACGGGTTGTTTCTGATCCAGGAATTGCCGCGTCGCGTCCAGACGAGGGCGTCAGCGAGAAGGATGTAGCCCGTCCACGCGATCGGCGTATGCCAGTGGTAGAACGGCTCGACGCGAGCGAACACGCCCGCCTGCGAGACGATGATGACGAGCAGGCCGAGCCAGCCGTAGAGCGGGAACTTGCGCATAAAAAAAGGGCCGGTGAACACTTGCGTCCACCGGCCCCGGATTGTATCGCCTTACCAGACGATAGCGAGTTACCGCTTCGACATCGTAATGAAGTACTCCTGCCCATCGCGCCAGACCACCACGAAGACCGGCCGTCCCGGCGCCGCGTTCTGCAACGCGCGCGTGATCTGGCTCACGTTCGTCACGGGCTGACGGTTCACTTCCACGATGACGTCGTTCGGCTGAATCCCGGCGTTGCCCGCGATGCTGCCGCGGTCGACGTCGGTGACGATCGCGCCGCCGCGCCCGCGCGGGAGTTCCAGCTGACGCGCGATTTCAGGCGTCAGCGGTTCGAGCTGCATGCCGAAGTCGGTCGCCGTCGGTGCCTCGCGCTCGCCGCCATTCTGGCGCGGCGGACGTCCGCCATTGGCTTCGGCTTCGAGATCGAGTTCATCAGGCGTGATGTTGAGCGTCTGCCGCTTGTTGTCGCGGTAGATCGTCACCGGGACCGTGGTCCCGGGCTTGGTGGCGACCACCATTGACACCAGCGAGTCGCTGTCGGTGACCGGGCGGCCGTTGAATTCGACGATCACGTCGCCGCGCTGGACACCCGCCCGCGACGCCGGTGAATCAGGAGTGACCGACGAAACGACGGCGCCGTTGTTGCCCGGCAGGCCCAGCTCCTTAGCCAGATCCTTGGTGATGGGATCGCGGCTGATTGAGACACCAATCACGCCGCGCGAGATCTTTCCGGCGCGAAGCTGCGGCAGGAGTTCACGAATGGTGTTGATCGGCTCGGCGAAGCCAATGCCGATGTTCGCCTGGCGCTGCTGATCGGTGTAGATCGCCGTGTTGATGCCGATGACCTCGCCGCGGATGTTCAACAGCGGCCCGCCGGAATTCCCCGGGTTAATCGCGGCGTCGGTTTGAATCATCGGCTGGGTTCGGGTGGCCGTTCCGCCGAACGGACGATCGAGCGCCGAAATCACGCCAACCGTGACCGTGTGGCCGAGGTTGAACGGATTGCCGATCGCCATGACCCAGTCGCCCTGCTGCATCTGTGATGAATCACCGAACTTCGCTTCCTGAAGCGGCGCTGAAGGCATTTCGGTGAGCTGCAGGAGCGCGCTGTCCGTCAACGCGTCGCGTCCGACGACCTTGGCCGGATACTCCTCGTTACGGGCGGCCCCGACGAATGCCACGGTGATCTTGTCTGCGCCATCGATGACGTGATTGTTCGTCAGGATGTAGCCGGCCTTGTCGATGACGAAGCCGGTGCCGGCTCCTTCGGTGAGCTGCCCCTGTGGCTGACGCTGGCGCGGTCGCTGCTGCCTGGGTGAATCCGGCGCCTGGCCGCCGAAGAAACGACGCAGGAAGTCATCGCCGCCCTGGCCGCCGCCGAAGAACTCGGTCAGGTCCTGCGTCCGCTGGCGTGATTCTGTGCGGATGTTCACGACGGTTGGAATCTGCGCCTTGGCGATATTCCGGAACGTCGTGGCGTCGATCGGGCCGCCAAGCGGCGTGCTGTTCATCGCGGGCATGGCCACCATCTGCGCCGAGGACGCCGGCGTCAAATCGAGACGGGACGCGATGACCATCCCGACAGCGAGCGACGCGATCGCGATAAGGACGGCATAGAAAACTGTGGTCTTGCGCGTGGACATTGATGTTTCTCCGCTTGGTTTCTCTATGTTTTCGGTCGGTACGTTTCCGTTTTGTAGTCGTCGGCCGCTAAACCAGTGTCACGATCTCCGTCTGCATTGGTCCCGTGACCTCGGCGCTGTGCTCGCCGATGAACATGTTGATTTCGGTGCGCACGCCAAATTCCGCCGTGTAAATCCCCGGTTCAATCGTGAACCCCGTGCCCGGAATCAGTCGGCGCTCGTCGTGGGTCTCGTAGTCGTCCATGTGAACGCCGTTGCCATGCACCTCTTCGCCGAGGCTGTGGCCGGTCCGGTGGATGAACTGCGCGCCGTAGCCGGCGCGCTCGATCACCGCACGCGTCGCTCGGTCGACCTCGTAGCCGCGAAGCTCGCGTCCGTCCCGGGCGGCGTTCTTTACGAGCTCGACCCCCGCGTCACGGCCGTCCCGCGCCGCGGCGAAGGCCTTCGCGTACTTTTCGGGCACTGAGGCGCCGGTGAAACCCACCCAGGTAATGTCAGCAAAGACTGCGCCGGGCACTGGCAGCTTTCCCCACAAGTCCAGCAATACAATCTCGTTCAGCTCGATGGACCGGTGGACCGCCGCGGTCGCCTGGTAATGGGGATTGCCCGCGTTCTCCTGGGCTGCCACACACGGCGGGGAGTCGCTCAGAAGTCCTTCCTCCTTAAACCACTTCACCATCGACTGCTGAACTTCGTACTCGGTGAGCCCCTTGCCGGCGCGCGCCCGAACCAGTTCAAACGCTCTATCCTTGATCCGGTACAGCCGTTCTGATGCCGCACGGTGTGTCGCGAGCGCCTCATCCGACCAGACCGCCTCGAAGCGCTGGATGAGATCCCCGGAGGACACCACGTCCACTCCCAGCTGCCGCACGGCCTCGACGGTGCCTGCATCGACGCGCGACACGTAGGGAATGGCATTCCCCGGGGAATACTCCATCGCCACGCGCTTCATCCCGCGCAGCAGATTCTTCAGCCCTGCTGCGAGTTGCTCGCGTCCGGCGTACGGTTCCTTGTCCCCGGGAAGGGCGTCAAGATTGTGACGCTCAATCGCGTGTACGAGTCCCCGCGGCGTGCCCTCCGATGGCACGAGGTAATACCACCGCCTCGTCGACATCTTCGGCGACGACGCCAGATCGGTGAGCCGTCGCGCAATCGGATTTGACCCGTGAAAGTCGTACAGCAGCCAGCCGTCGAGGCCGTCTTTCTTCAAGGCCTGCTGGACGGCAGATATCGGCAACGTCATCGGTTGAGTATAACAAGCCACCGGGTACCCCCATAAGACGACGAAGGCTTTCGTATAGTTGTTAAGCTTGTAAATACTGCGCCCGTATAATCGAAAACGGAGGTCGGATGTCGCGGACATTCCAGGTGATTCTCGCGCTCGGGGTCGGTGCGGCTGTGTCGCTCGCCGGCCAAGCGCCAACGTCCCCGACGCCGCAAACGCCGACCTTCAGGGTCGAAGTCAATTACGTCGAGATCGACGCCCGCGCGACGGATGCCCAGGGCAGGTTCGTCGACGACCTCAATCAGAACGAGTTTCAGGTCGTCGAGGATGGTTCGCCGCAGACGATCAGCGTGTTCACACGTGTCAGGCTTCCACTGGAACGGCAGGATCCGCCACTCTTCAAAGGCGCGCCGATTGAACCTGACGTGCAAAGCAACCTGCATGAATTCAACGGCCGCGTGTTCGTGCTTGTGCTCGACGATCTGCAGACCGACGCGCGCCGTTCCATGATTCTGCGAGCAGGCGCGCGTCAGTTCATCAATCGCTTCATCGGCGCCAACGATCTCGCCGCCGTCGTCTTTACCGGCGGCGCGACGGACAAGGGTCAGGAATTCACCAACAGCCGCGCGCGGCTGCTCGCCTCGGTCGACAAATTCATCGGGTCGAAACTTCCCTCGGAGACGATGACGAAACTGGACGATTACTACCGCGCGCAGCAGCTGCAGCAGCAGCCCAGAGACACGAACCTCGCCGAGCGCGGCTACAAGGCGCGCAACTCGCTGATCACACTACGCAACCTGGCGCAGTACCTGTCCGGGGTGAAAGGCCGGCGCAAGGCGGTGATCTGGTTTGGCGAGGGCATCGACTACGACACGGAGAACCCGTTCAGCCCCGACACCTCCATTCTGCACGACACGATGAAGGAGGCCATCGCTGAAGCGACGCGGGCGGGCGTCAGCTTCTACGGCGTCGACGCGCGCGGGCTTGGCGCCGGCCTCGACGAGGCCATCGAGATCGGCAGCCTGCCCGACGATCCGGCCTTCATGTCCGTGTCGACCATGATTCAGAACGAGGTGCGCCGCGCGCAGGACAACATGCGCGTCATGTCGGAGGAAACCGGCGGCTTCGCGATCATCAATCAGAACGATCTCAATCGCGCGTTCGAGCGCATCATCGAGGACAACAGCAGCTACTACGTGCTCGGATATTACCCGTCCAACGACAAGCGTGACGGCCGGTTTCGCAAGGTGGAGGTCCGTGTGACTCGTCCCGGCATACGCGTGCAGGCGCGGAACGGGTACACCGCGGCGAAAGGCAAGCCAGCGGGCTCGGCCGGCGCCAAGCCGGATCCGAAGGTGCCGCCAGAGATCATCGAAGCGCTGGCCAACCCGATACCGACCGGCGGTGTCGGCCTGTCGATATTCGCCGCGCCGTTCATCGGATCCGGCGCGAAGTCGTCGGTCGCGGTGACCATCGAGTTCGCGCCAGGCGCGTTGAAATTCGTGGAAGGCGACGGCAAGTTCAACGAGGATGTCGACGTCCACGTGTTGGCGGTTGACGCGGCTGGAAAGATGCAGGACGGTGGCCCGGCACACGCGCCGCTCCGGCTCAGCCAGCGGAATCACGACGCGGTCGTCGCCAACGGCTTCAGGATTGTGCGGCGCCTGGCGCTCCCGCCCGGCCGCTACCAGATTCGCGTCGCGGCGAAGGAATCGAACGGCCGCGGCGTCGGCAGCGTGACCCAGCTCCTCGACGTGCCTGATTTTTCGAAGGCACCGCTGCAGTTGAGCGGAATCGCGATCACGTCGATGTTGGCCGCCCGGGTTCCAACCGCCAATCCTGACGCGCAGCTGAAGGACGTGCTTCCCGCCGCGCCAACAGCAATCCGTGACTTCCCGCGCGCCGACACGCTGGCCATTTTCGCCGAGGTTTACGACAACCAGCCGGTGCCGCCACACCGCGTCTCGATCTCGAGCGCCATTCTTGCAGAGGACGGCCGCGAGATGTTTTCCGCAACCGATGAGCGATCGAGTGAGGAACTGCAGGGGAAAAAAGGTGGCTATGGTTACACACGCGAGTTCACCCTGGGTCAGCTTCCCCCGGGACGCTATGTCCTGCGGGTATCGGCACGATCGCTCCTGGCAAACGGCGGAACGGCAACGCGCGAGGTGGAGTTCCGTGTTCGATGACTGAGGCGATGACCACCCTCGCGAAAGGAGACGCGAGCGGAATACTCGACGCGGAACGGACGATCATTCGCGATCCCGAGACATGGCAGGCGCTCTGGTCGGCACACGCCGGTGCCGCCGCGCGTGCTCCGCACGTGGACTTCTCGACGCGAATGGTCGCGGCCGCGTTCGCGGGCGAACGGCCGATGCCCGGCTACGCGCTGGAAATCCTTGAACCGCGCCAGCAGGGGGACTCTCTCGTCGTCACCGTGAACGAAGTCGCGCCGCCGCGTGGCATGGCGGCCGCTCAGATCATCATCACGCCGTTTCACATCGTGGCGATGCCTCGCTTCGACGGGGACGTTCGTTTCACCGATACTTCCGGTCATCCATTCCGCGGAGGCTACGCGACGGCGGAGCACTCGTCGGCGCCGGCGGATTCAGCGGTCGCACGCCCGCAGGTTTCAGTCATCTCCTCGGCAGCACCGTCGTCGACAGGGCTGGAGCCGAATCTCGCGGCAGCGCTCGCGTACCTCGCGGGCCCGTTCTCCGGCCTACTCATTCTGCTCGTCGAACGCACCAACAGCTTCGTGCGCTTTCACGCCTGGCAATCAGTGATCGGTCTTGGCGGGCTTGGAGTCCTTGCGGCAGGAACGCTGGTTTTTTCTTTTCTCACGCTCTTGCTGTCGCCGGTGGTGTTCACCGTGATGTATCGCCTGTCGGAGATTCTGGCGCTCGTCTGGCTGATCGCGTGGGTGGTTTGCCTGATCAAGGCGTTCGGAGGGACGCGCTGGTCAATGCCGCTCGCGGGCCGCTATGCGGAGCGGCTCGCGAGCGGCACTCAAAGACATCCTCAATCGTAGCGCCGCGCGCCACGTGTGTCTTGGTCTGCGCTAATCGAATTTTTTCACGCGCTTCGGGGTGACCTGCCCGCCGGCGTGCGAGAACATGTATTGGCTCACCGAGATATCGGACTTGTACGGAGCCTTCAACGTGAGCTCGATGATTTCGCCGGGCATGAACGGTTTGCGATACGCCTGGGTATCGCCAGTTGTCACAACGGGCGGCGTGGCCTTGTTGTACCAGTACTCGTCGACCTTCAGGAGCGAGATCGGCGCGTTCGACATGTTCTTGACTTTCAGGACGGTCACGATGTCGCTGCCGACGTGTTTTGCCGACACCTCCATGAACTGAATGTCTGCCGTGCCTTTGAGCGGCTTGATGAATTTGGCCGGTGCCGCCGGAGCCTGTTGCGCCGCCGCTGGCGTGGCACTGGTTGTTGGCGCCGCAGCCTTAGTGGCCGGAGCCTGTGCGGGTTTCGACTGAGCAAGAACAGAAATGGCGCTAAACGCCAGAAGAACTATGACGGAGGACGCGAACGCAAAGCGTTTCATGACCACCTCCCTGGGGGATGAGAACGGGAACGGACGCAATTATAGGCTTCTACATCTCTCCATTCCAGTCCTCAGCTTCGGGACTCGATGAACGGAAGATTTCGAGGTGCCACTTGCCGCCTCCCCAGGGCTCGATGACCTCGGCAGCGACGACATCCACCAGAATCTCGGCGAACGTTCGTCCTTCCGGATCCCCCTCGAGGTGGTAGGCGGCCTCATCCCACGCAAACGACGGATACAACACCATCGTCAGAAAGAGGTCATACCCGTCGTCGACGACAATCAACTGGCCACAGGGGCGCTTTACGGTCGAGTGGTAGATCAGGTACTTCTCCGCGCTGTGCGCGCGGATGTAGCGTTTCAGCGCGAACTCACGCGCGACGATTTCTTCGACGGCAATCTTCTTGTCCCAGCAGTCACGGCAGTAGCGTTCTTCGCCGCGCGGCTCGGAGACTTCCTTGGCGCCGCACAGGGCGCACCGCGCCTGGACGACTGTTTTGCGAGACATTGGCCCCGATTGTACTACGCCGATTGCGGATTGCCGATTGGTGACTGCGGATTTTGAGGTCGTCGATTTCGGATTGAGACTGTCGATTGTGGATTGAGATTGTGGATTGAGATTGGCGAATGACCGATTGCTGACTTGGGCCCCGCCATTCGCGCAATCCGCAATCTCAATCGCCAATCCGCAATCTCAATCGTCAATCCGCAATCTCAAAATCCGCAATCATCAATCCGCAATCCGCAATCGTTATTGCGGTTGTGGTTCGCGTCTGCTCACAACCGGACCGTACATTTCCTCGGCGTACTGCTTCACCATCCGGCGAGCGCTGAAGCGCGGCGTCACGCTGAGCATGGCTTGGCGCACGACATCGAGCCAGCGCCGCGGAATCCCCTGCGCATCGCGTTCATAGAAGGTCGGGACGATCTCTCGCTCCAGGATCGTATAGAGCGCCTCGGCATCGGCCGCGTCGACGGCATCGTAGTCGCTCGATTCGGGGTGACTCTCGATCAGCCACCCGTTCTGGCCGGTGAACCCTTCTGCCCACCAGCCGTCGCCGATGCTCACGTGCGGCACGCCGTTGATCGATGCCTTCATGCCGCTGGTACCGCTGGCTTCGAGCGGCTTGCGGGGATTGTTCAGCCACACATCGCAGCCCTGGACGAGGAAATGCGCGACGTGGAGATCGTAGTCGTCGACGAACGCCACGCGTCCGGCAAACATCGGGTCGGTGGCGCGCCTGTATACCTGCTGCAGGTGGTGCTTGCCCATCTCGTCTGCCGGATGCGACTTGCCGGCGAAAATGATTTGCACGGGGCGTCGAGCGGCGTTGAGAATGCCCAGCAGCCGATCGGGATTGCGGAAGATCAACTCGGGACGCTTATAGCCGGTGAAACGCCGCGCGAATCCAATCGTCAATGCATTGGGATCGAGGAGCGTGCCGGCGGCGACGACCCGCGCCGCGGTGACGTGTTCTTCCTTCCACCGGGAACGCGCGCGCTCACGGATGAACGCGAAGAGGTAATTGCGAAGCGATTGGCGAGCTGTCCACAGCTCTTCGTCCGAGATCTCCAGGATTCGATTCCAGATCGCCGGATCGTCGTGACGGTCCCGCCATCCGGCCTCGAGGTGATCGTCGAGCAGCCTGGCCAGATCCAGCGACGCCCACGTCGGCACGTGGATGCCGTTGGTGATCGCGCGCACGGGACGCTCGTCATCGGGGACGCCCGGCCAAATCGGCCCCCACATGTCGCGCGTGACCTGGCGATGCACCTTGCTCACCGCGTTGGTCGCGCCAGCCGTGCGCAGGGCGAGTGCGGTCATGTTGAAGAGCGGGCCGCTGCCATTGTCGTAGTGGCCGAGGGCGAGGAACGCGTCGCGGTACGGGCCCAGCGTTCCCCACGCATTCGCCAGGTGGGTTTCGACGAGGTGAAACGGGAACGCGTCGTGTCCTGCCGCGACCGGTGTGTGCGTCGTGAAGATGGTCGTGCGCCGCACCTCTTCCAGCGCGGCGTCGAACGAGTGACCATGCTCGATCAGATCCCGGATGCGCTGCAGTACGACGAACGCTGCGTGCCCTTCGTTCAGATGCCAGACCGCCGGCTGCGAGCCCATGGCTTTGAGCGCGCGGACCCCGCCGATTCCAAGGATGATTTCCTGCTGGACGCGCGTCTCGCGATCCCCGCCGTACAAGCGCGCGGACAGCTCACGATCCCACGGCGCGTTTTCCTCGAGATCGGTGTCCAGCAGGTACAGCTTGACGCGACCAAGCCGGACTCGCCAGACCGACACGAGCACGCTGCGGTTGCCGAGCGGCACCGCCACGATGCAGGGCTTGCCGTCAGGTGTCAGCGCGCGCTGAATGGGCGCGCGCTCCCACGACAGCTTTTCGTAAATCTCCTGCTGCCAGCCTTCCGGCGACACGCTCTGGTGGAAGTAGCCCTGCGGATACATGAATCCGACGCCGATGAGCGGGATTCCGAGATCGCTCGCTTCCTTGCAGTGATCGCCGGCAAGGACTCCGAGGCCGCCCGCGTAAATCGGCAACGACTGGTGCAGGGCAAACTCGGCGGAGAAGTAGGCGATCGGGCCGGTGCCCTCGGGGTAGCGGTGGTGCCACCACGTGTCGCGTGCGCTTCGCGCGGCGTCGAGCGCTTCGACCGCCGTGTCGTAGACAGTCAGATAACGGTCATCTGCCGCGGCCTGGTTCAGCGTCTCCTGGGCCACCTGCTGCAGCATCAATACGGGGTTGTGAGCCGTCTGACGCCACAACTGGTAGTCCAGTTTTCGAAAGATCTCCCTGGCCTGCAGATTCCACGTCCACCACAGGTCGCTGGCGAGTTCGGGAAGCCGGTGCAGTCGTTCGGGAATCAGTAGAGTGGTCAAGACCTGAGTTCCTTTTCAGTCGAAGAGTGGCGCGGAATGTCGCCGTTATTGCGAGCGGGTCAGCTCGCTGAAACGCGAGAGGTCGATGTTGCCGCCCGAAACGACGGCGACGATCTTTCGATGGCCCCGCGCGGTCAGGGTGTCCGAGAGTGCCGCAGCGACGGCGCAGGCCGCGGCACCTTCGGCGATGACGTGAACGCGATCCGCGACAGCGCGCATCGCCCGCGCGGCCTGATCGAGGCTGACCACCACTGACTCATCCACCGACGTGCGGAGCAATGGCCACATGCTCGTCAGCACCGACTTCCCGCCGGCGCCGTCGACGAAGGACGGCTGCCAGTTGTCGAAACGGCACGCCCGGCCGGCGCGAAGCGAGACGGAAAGAGGAGCCGCCGTTTCCGGCTCGGCGGCATAGACGCGCGTCTCGGGTCGGATGGCCTTGACGGCGATGCCGATGCCGGTCAGGAGACCGCCACCGCCGAGCGGCGCGACGATCGCGTCAGCGTCCGGCACGTCCTCCAGGATTTCGAGACCGATCGTCCCGTTCCCCGAAATGAAATCGTCGTCGTCAAAAGGGTGCACGAACCTGCCGCGCATGCGAGCGGAGCCGTGGAGTTCGACCGTCTGCCAGCATTCATCGTACGAGGCCTTGACGATCGAGGCGCCAAGGCGTTCGATCGCGCGCAGCTTCGTCTCCGGCGCCGTGTCCATCACCATGACGCTGCACGGGATCCCCGCAAGCTTTGCCGCCAGCGCCACCCCCTGCGCCGCGTTGCCGGCGCTGACCGTCCAGACGCCGTCGCCAACATCGGCGCTCGAGAGGCGCGCGATCGCGTTTTGCGCGCCGCGGATCTTGAACGAGCCAATCGGCTGGAGGGTTTCGAGCTTCAGGAAGATTTCCGCGTCGCCGGTTCGGCCCCCCGGCAGATCGAGGTGCACCAGCGGAGTGCGAATGGCGGCCCGGTAGACCGTTTCCGCGGCCTCGCGTACCGTGTCGAGAGAAATTCGTCGTGTCAGGGTCGGCCCGATCTCGCGAAGCACAGACGATGATCGTAGTCGGCGATTCTTCGCTCGTCAATAAAAGGCTATAGTAAGCCCGAATTCTGATTGTCGATTGGTGCGAAGGAGCGTCCATGTCGCCGAAAGTGAATCGTCGCGAATTCGTGAAGACGGGAACCGCCGCGGGGATCGTGGCCGCAGCCGGCCCGCGCGCGTTTGGACAGGGCCCCACCATGATGACGCCGAGTGGCTATCGCCCCATCGTGGTCTCGTCGGCGAACGGCAACAAGTTCAAGAACGGTGGCGACAAGACCGGGGTGGAAATCGCCTTCGCGAAGATCGTGAAGGGTGAAGACGTGCTCGACGCGCTTATCGCGGGCGTCAATATTGTCGAGCTCGATCCGGAAGAGACGAGCGTCGGCTACGGCGGTCTTCCGAACGCGGACGGCGTCGTCCAGCTCGATTCCTGTTGCATGCACGGACCGAAGAAGCGAGCCGGCGGCGTGGCCGCGATCGAAGGTGTGCGGACTCCGTCGCTCGTCGCCCGTGCGGTGATGGAGCAGACCGACCACCACCTGATCGTCGGCAAGGGGGCGCAGGAGTTCGCACGCGGGCTCGGCTTCAAAATCGAAGACGATCTCAACACGGAGAAGTCGCGAGCCGCGTGGGTCCGCTGGAAGCGCGAGACGGATCCGCTGCACTACCTCGACCCGAGCAAGCGCCAGGAAGCGCAGCGCCGGATCGAGCTCCAGATGATCGCGGACGGCATGATCGACGCCAATCATTTCTACGGGACGATCAACTGCGACGGCGTCAACGCGAAAGGGGACGTCTGCGGTGTCACGACGACCAGCGGCCTCGCGTTCAAGATTCCTGGCCGCGTCGGCGATTCGCCGATCCTCGGCGCCGGTCTCTACGTCGACAACGAGATCGGAGCGGCGGGATCGACCGGCCGCGGCGAGGCTAATCTCTACAATCTCTGTTCGTTCATGATCGTGGAAGAAATGCGCCGCGGCGCCCGCCCGAAGGACGCCGGGATGGCGGTGCTCCGACGGATCAAGAGCAACACGATTGAAAAGCGGCTGCTCAACAAGCGCGGAGAGCCCAACTTCAATATCAGCTTCTACGTCCTCAACAAGAAGGGGGAGCACGCGGGTGTCTCCATGTATGGCCCGGTGACCTATTCGTACTGCGACGAGAACGGTCCGAAGACGGTGCCGATGGAGCCGTTTCTTCAGGGGACGGCCGAATGAAGTTTCCAGTTGCCAGTTGCCAGTTTCCAGTTGCCAGTTTCCATCTCAGCGAAGAGGAAGTTGGATCGCTGGCGACCGACCTGGCGGCGACGCCGGCGTTCGACCGCTCCGGATTCCGAGGACGCACGGAGACGCCCGGCAACGGCGGTTTGTCTGTTCGAATCAGCTCCCAGTTCCCAGCTTCCCGCTGAGCAAGTTCCCTGATCCGTGGTGCGCGATCCGGGATCCGCGTTCATTTCGTCGTGACCGGCAGCGTGATGTTGTACTTAGTCAGCGCGGTGCTCAGCGTCTGAGCCTGCGCGATGAGGGCGTTCGCTTCGGCGATCGCCTTCGGCATCTTCGCCTTCGACTCGTTGTACGCCTTCATCGTCTGCTCGCCGGGCCACATCCCGCCCATCAAGCCCGTCTTCGCCTGTGCGACTTGTGCCATCACGTTGTCGTTGGCTGCGCCGCCGCGTCCACCGCCAGCCGCGCCGCCACCGCCCTGGCCGCCGCGCCCGCCCTGCTGAACGAACCGCGGCATCATCGCCGCGAGATCCTTGCTCAGCTGATCGAATGAGGCTTTTACGTCGGCAGGAATCTCCGCGTTGCCACTGACCTGGTTCCCGAGTTCCGTGACCTTGGCATTCAGCGGGTTCAGCGCATTGACGACATCGGTGCCGCGCTTCTGCAGTTCCTGCATCTCCATCGCCATGTCGAACAGCTTTTTGCGCTCGACGCTCGTCAGCGCGACTTCGGGGTCATCGAGCACTCGCAGCGGCTTGGTGTCGACAGTCTTGCCGTCGACGATGAGGGAGACGTTGTAGGTGCCCGGTAGAACGAAGGGCCCTGGACTGTTCGCGCCTCCGCCAAAACCGCCAAAACCACCACCGAAACCGCCGCCGCCGGCGTTGCAGGCAGCTCCGAATGGGCTCACGGTTGGCTGACCTCCGCGACCGCCGCCGCCTCCGCCGCCCCCCCGTCCTCCGAACCCCGAACCGCCAGCCGCGAGGGGAGCCGGTTGCACGCGCAAATCCCAGCACGCCGACTGCACGCCCGGTTTGCCGCTGTTGGCGAGCGTCTGACCGGAGATCTCTCGAATCTCGCGTCCGCCCGCGTCGGCGATCCTGAGCTTCACCTCGTTCGCCTGTCGCTTCATGAACCAGGAAATCAGCGCCGCCTGCGGCGGGTTTTCTCCGAAGAACGTCTGGTCTCCCCAGAATTCATAGTTGCGATCACGGACCGGACGGCGATACATCGCCGTCGGCTGCGGCGTGAAGAGCTTCGCATCGGTTGTCGCCGCCTGTGCCGCGGCGTACTCCTGGATCGGTTCCAGGTGATCGAGAATCCACAACGCCCGCCCGTGGGTCGCGAGAATCATCGCGTTGTCGCGGGGGTGCAAAACGATCTCATCGATGCGGACGGTCGGCAGGTTGCTGCGCACGCGTGTCCAACTCTTTGCTCGGTCCGTCGAGACGAACAGGCCCGTTTCCGCGCCGACATACAACACATCAGGGTTCCTGAGATCCTCGGTCAGAGTCTTGATGACCTCTCCAGCCAGGTTCGCGGTCGCGGTACGCCACGTCTGACCGAAGTCGTTACTGACGTAGATGTAAGTGTCGAAATTGTTTTGACGATGATCGTCAATCGTGACGTAGACCGTGCCTTCGTCGAAGCGGGACGGTACGACCTCCGACACGAACGCGCCCTTCGGGGCATTCGGCAGCTTCGAGTACATGTTCGCCCACGACTTTCCAGCGTCACGCGACACTTGCAGGTTCCCGTCGTCGGTTCCGACATAGAGGAGGCCCGCGCGCTTCGGCGACTCAGCGAGCGAGACGATGGTCGGCCAGGACACGATGCCGTCGTCTTTCGCGATGCGAATCTCACTGCCTTTGACGCCCATCGTGACGATGTCGTCACGTTTCGCGTCGGTCGTCAGGTCGCCACTGACTGCGGTCCAGGACAGACCGCGATCCGCTGAGCGAAACACTCTCTGCGCGGCGGTGTAGACGACCTTGGGATCGTGAGGCGAGAGGATGATTGGCGTGTCCCAGTGCCAGCGGAGCGGTGGCTCACCGGTCGCCGCCTGCGGTCGAATCGACATCGACTCGCCGGTGACGCGATCGACCCGCACCATATTGCCGTCCTGCGACTCGCTGTAAATCACGCGCGGTGATTCGGGATCCTGGAGTACGACGAAGCCGTCGCCTCCCTGAATCGTCGCCCAGTGATGATTGGCGATGCCCTGCGCTCCGCGAACCGCGCTCGGACCGCACCAGTCGTAGTTGTCCTGCATGCCGCCGCAGACGTTGAACGGCGTCGCCATGTCGTAGCTGACGTGGTAGAAGAGGCCGACCGGAAGATTGGGGACGAAGACCCACGTCTTGCCCTGGTCGTAGGAATACGCGAGGCCGCCGTCGTTGCCGATAATCAGATGATTGGAATTCGAGGGATCGATCCAGATGGCATGCACGTCGTCGTGGATTGGCTGAGCAATGTCGGTCGCGATCGTCTTTCCTGCATCCAGTGTCTGGTGAAGACCGACACCTCCCATGTAGACGGTGTCGGCGTCGTTCGGGTCGACGCGAACCTGGCTGAAATACATCGGGCGGGGGTTCGCATTGTTGACTTTCTTCCACGTGGCGCCGTTATCGTCCGAGCGATAGAGACCAGTGGGATCGTTGGGATTGAGCGGACCGCCGCCGCGTCCGCCGAAAGCACCGCCGCCACCGGCCTGACCCGCGCCGCCGGCCGCGGCTCCAGGCGCTTCTTCACCCGCGCCTTGCGCGCCGCCGCGTCCTCGACCGGCCGCAGCGGGGCCCTCGATGGACGCGTAGACAATGTTCGGGCGCTTCCGTGAGATGTCGAGGCCAATCCGACCGAGCGAGCCTTCCGGCAGCCCGCTTTTCATCCGGGTCCACGTTTCGCCGCCATCGGTTGATTTCCAGACGCCGCTTCCAGGTCCGCCGCCGTTCATGCAGCAGGCGGTGCGTCGGCGCTGGTAGGTCGAAGCATAGAGAACCTGGTTGTTGGTCGGATCCATCACGAGATCGTTGGCGCCGGTGTCCTCGTCTGCCTTGAGGACCTGCTTCCAGTTCTTGCCGCCATCGACGGTCTTGTAAACGCCACGTTCACCGCCGGGCCCCCACAGGCTTCCCGTCGCCGCGACGAAAACGGTTTCGTTGTTGCGTGGGTCGATCACGATGCGATTGATGTAGCGGGACGTGCGAAGGCCCATGAATGCGTAGGTTTTGCCGCCGTCGGTCGATTTGTAGATGCCGTCTCCCCACGATGTGCTCTGACGGTTGTTCGACTCGCCCGTGCCGACCCACACGAGGTCGGGATTGTTTTGAGAGATCGCAATGTCGCCGATCGACATCAGCCCGCGATCCTGCATCTGCGGTTCGAAGGTCGTGCCGTTGTTGACGGTTTTCCACACGCCGCCGTGCCCAGTGCCGACGTAGAAGATGGCGGGGTTCGCTTCGTAGACCGCCAGATCCGAGATCCGTCCCGACATCGACGCGGGGCCAAGCGGCCGGAAATGCAAGGAGTCGAACGGGCCGAGAGCCGGCTTGTCGGCCGGCGGTTGAGACTGACCGAGGAGAGCGGGGTCCGCCACACTCAGAGCAAGGACAACGGTCGGTATGAATCGGAAATGAGACATCGGTACGATTCCTCTGCGTTTCAGTGTTCTGAATCTGCGGGCGGCGCGATCGCGGATTCCGGATCACGTCCTCGTCGCAGGCGCAATTCTATGGCAAACGGATCGTCTCGAGCGTCTCCGTGAACTTCTCAGCGGCCGTATTTCGCGAACAAGTTCTTGAGCCGGTCGATTGGGAGGGCGCGAATCGTTTCGCCGTTGCCGCTCGTATCGACAGCCTTCAGGAGCGAGTTGTAGACGGCCTCTTCGGTGGCGTCCAGGGCGGCTTCGAATAGGCTCGAGACGCTGTCGGTCGGAAGAATCGTGCGGGGCTGCGGACCGGTCGAGGCGGTGACTCGCAGCGAGGGATGGGTTGAGAATGCAATCGCGAAGTCTCCGCTGCCGTTTGAGTAGGTCGATCCTGTTCGCGCGAGCGCAAAAATCGCCCGCGCGGCAAGTCGCTTGAGGTCTCGCGCATCGAGCGGTGCATCGGTGGCGACCACGATCATGCAGGAGCCGTCGGGACTCGCCGGCAGTGCTCCTGTTCGCCGCGTCGGTGTGAGCGTTTTCCAGACCGGCACTCCGTCGATGACGAGGCGTCCGCCATAGTTGGTCTGAACGAGTACGCCAATCGTCCACGCGTCGTTCTGAAGTCGAACGCGGCGGGAGGATGTGCCGATGCCGCCCTTCCACCCGAATGCGACCGTCCCGGTGCCGGCGCCCACAGCGCCTTCGTCAACCGCGCCGGCTCGCGCGCTGGTAAGCGCCGAGGTCACGTGCTCGCGCGTGACGTGCAACCCGCGGATATCGTTCAGCGTTCCATCATTCGTCTCACCAACGAGCGCATTTACTGATCGAACCGCGTCGTTGCCAGGCTGCCCGATCGTCCAGCGCACGACCGCGTCAATCGCGACGCCGACAGACAGCGTGTTCGTCAGGACAATGGGGGATTCGATCGTGCCCAGCTCGTCGACCTGCGTCGATCCTGCCAGCTTGCCGAACGCATTGCCGACGAACACTGCGCCAGCGACCTTCTCGCGAAAGAGGTTGCCGTCGTGCGGCAGGATGGCCGTGACGCCTGTCCGGACGTTGGCACTCTCGACGACAGTCGCTTGCCCAACTCGCACGCCGGCGACGTCGGTGATCGCATTGAGTGGTCCCGGCTCCATGACGCCCGGTGCGATTCCAAGATCCCGCGCGCGTGGACGCGGTAATGAGGGCGTCTGGGCATGCATCATGAGTACTGCGGCGACGAGCAGTGCGGTGGCGCGCACGCCGATATAATACGCGCGCCAACAATCAACAATCGACAATCAACCATCAGCAATCGACCATGACCACTGTACGCATCAAACGACAGTCTTCGTCTGTTTCTTTGCCGCGATACGAGAGTGACGGCGCCGCGGCGTTCGACCTCGCGGCGGCAGCCGACGTCACGATCCAACCCGGACAGGTTGCGCTGGTGCCGACGGGACTCGTGATCGAGGTGCCGCGTGGCATGTTTCTCGGAATCTTCGCTCGGAGCAGCACGCCGCTGAAGCGCGGCCTGATGGTCGCGAACGGCGTCGGGATCGTCGATCCGGACTATTGCGGGCCGGAGGACGAGGTGAAGATTGCCGTGCTGAATTTCACCCAGAGCCCGGTTCGAGTGGCGGCGGGAGATCGGATCGCGCAGGGTGTCTTCCTGCCCGCGACGCGGGTCACGTGGGAAGAGGTCGATGGCGTACGTACCGAGTCGCGGGGAGGGTTTGGATCGACGGGATAGTCAATGCAGCCGGTACAGCCTCAACCCCCGCGCTCCGGTCCCCAACAGTTCGAAATCCTTCCGCGCGTCGAGCTGACGAATCACATCGGCCGCCTCGTTGCCGAAGCGGTCGGAGTGCACCATGACGTGCGTCACCCCGGCGCGCTTCATCGCATCGATCGCGTAATCGCGCGGGAAGTACCAGAAGACGTTGGCGTAGTCGACGTAGCTGGCAGGCGTGTAGCCGCTGTAGCCATTCATCAACGGACGCCAGTGTGCGGTCGAATTCAGCACGTATTCCGCATTTTCGAAGACCGCCTGCCGCGGATAGAACGGCACCTCGGCCAGCACAACGTGCGGCTGGTCCTCGAGCAGCGCATACAGTCGTGGAATGCCGGTGAAAGGCCTGTACTCGAATGGCGCGCGCAGCGCCTCTGCGTTCGCAAGGACGATCGCCGCGATGCCAATCGTGGCCGCGGCCAAAGAGGGCATGCGCCGCCGCAGCTGGGCAAGCCCGAAGCCCGCGAGCACTGACATCGCCAGCAAGAACAGGTTGCCGAAGCGGGCAGCGGCGCGCAGCCCATGCATCGGCGGGAAGATCGTGTAAATCCAGCCGTAGACAGGGGTTGCGGTCCCAAACGACAGGAGGACGCCTGCTGCTCCGATGACGATCAGCATCAGCACACGCCTGCGAGTCAGTGTGTGCTCGTCGTTCGCGCCGCCGCGAAGCGCCAGCACGACGGCCGTCAACGACAGCACGATCAGCACGACGCCGGGAAAGAAGCTGTCGACCGGATTCTTGAAGAACCGTCCGCTCCAGGTGGAGATGTGGATGGTGCCGGCAGCCGCGAGATATCCCTTCGGCGTCGCGGAGTATTCCGCGACGGCCTCGAGAGATCGGACCATTCCTTGTTCGGTGGCGGCGCGCTGATAGGGAATCCACAGCGGCAAGATCGCGAGAGCCGCCAGTCCGGTCGCAACCGCGAGAGACGTCAGCACGGCCCGCCAGCGCGGCAACCATTCGCGCATCCGCACCAACATTGCGATCGCTACCGCGATCGACGCGAACACCAGCAAGTAGCCGGATGTGTAAGCCAGGACAATCATCCACACCGCGAGCCAAATGCCCTGACGAGCGCGGCCTTCGGTGATGATGCGATCGGTGGCAAGGAGCGCCATCGGCAGGCCATAGAGATGAAGGCCTTGCACGTGGGCGAGGCGGGTCAGCGTGTGGGTGTTGAAGGCGAACGTCGTTCCCGCCAGCAGCGATGCCATTCGGTCGCGCGTCCACCGCAGCATGAGCACGTACCCGGCAAGTGCCGAGAACGCGAACCCGCCAATCACCATCACGTTGTAGACGAGCACGGGCGATCCGCCGAGCCACGCAACCGGAGCGCCGAGGATCGCCGGCACGATGAGCGGTTCGGAAAACGCCAGCACGTCACGGGCGGGGTAGAAGATGTTGGCCTGGAACAGGTGCATCGGATCGCGGGGCAGCGTGTGTTCCACCCACGCGAGGATCCACGCGTTCAACTCCGCGTCGCCGTTATCGTTTCGCGAATGCACGCCTGGCGCGAGCGCAAGCGGCCAGGTGTGAATCACCGCGAGCGCAATCACCAGCAGGAGCGGAACGACCCAGTTCGGGAGTCTCGCCGGTTTCAGGGGTTGCGCGAGCGTCGGCATGTCGGAAGGACAGCATTATGACAGCCCGCGTGCCTAGGTCAGTGGCATCGACTTCGATCGCAGCGTCTGCAAAAGCACGCGCCGGCCGGCGCCGGTGAGCACCTCACGAGGACGTTCAACGGGCCGCCAGGCCGCGGATGAGCGTCAGCAGCATATCGATGGCGACGGTGTTGTGCCCGCCGAGCGGGATGATGATGTCGGCGTAGCGCTTGCTCGGCTCGACGAACTCGAGATGCATGGGCTTCACCGTCCCGAGATACTGCTCGATGACCGAGGAGACCGTCCGTCCGCGCTCGGCAATGTCGCGCTGCAGCCGGCGGATGAAGCGCGTGTCGTCGTCGGCGTCGACGAATACCTTGACGTCCATCAGATCGCGAAGCGGCGCGTCCGCGAAGATGAGAATCCCCTCGACGATGATCGCCTTGCGCGGCAATGCCGGCATGGTCGTCGATTGACGCGCGTGTCGCGCGAAATCGTAGGTCGGTATTTCAACCGCTCGTCCGGCGCGGAGTGCGTGCAGGTGGCGGACGAGCAGATCGGTTTCGAGTGAGTCGGGGTGATCGTAATTGAGGGCGGCGCGTTCTTCGAGACGCAGATCGTTGCGATCCCGGTAATAGCGATCGTGTTCGAGCACCGTCACCTGTTCATCGCCGATGCTCTCGATAATCCGGCGGACGACGGTCGTCTTGCCCGATCCTGAGCCTCCGGCGACGCCGATGACGAGTGGTGAAGGAGGAGTTTCAGAGTTAGCCATGTGACTCGGCGGGTGAACTTGCCTACTATTTCATCACGCTTTACGTCCATGCCCGGTTTCACATCGTCTTTAGAAGTGCTCACGTTCCCGGGCTGGCGACCCAGGCCACCTCGGCCCGCCAGCCCACCCGTTTCGGCTGAAGGGCTGCTAAGATGTGGGCCGGCCCCCACAACCTGTCACGCCCTGCGGAGGTCGCAGACGTGCTCTTTTTCGGGCTGTTGCTGGCGGCGATTCCATTCGTCCTGCCGATCGCGTCCTGGGTCGCGGCGCGGCGTACGCGGTCGCGCGTCGAGGCGCTGTCGCACACCATCCGCGAGCAGCAATCCGCGATCGACGCCCTCGCCACCCAGATTGCGCAGCTCAAGCGCGAAGCTCGGATAACAGCGGAGGCGGCTCGCAGCGGCGAACCGCGGGCAGCGGAACCCTCTCCGGCGCCCACGGTCAGCGATACTCTCGGCCAGACGCCAGTTACGCCGGTCCCCATCGCGCTCCCCGGAGGGCCCGCACGACCGGCTGTGCCAGCGCCAGCGGCGCCCGCGCCCCCGCGCGAAAACCCGTGGCCGGAACTCGCGCAGCCACGTCCTGCTGCGCCTCCACCGCGTCCGCCCGAACCGTCAGCCGCGCCGAAAGAGAACCCGTGGCCTGAGCTCGCGCGCGAGCGCGAACGGGCGGCAGCGTCCGCAGCGACTCCGCGTCCTGTCGCGCCTCCGGTAGTTGGAGACACCCGGCCTCCCGCTGCTGCCAGGACCGTCACGCCGCCGCCACCGCCTCCGCCACCGAGGCGTCCGCCGGCCGTGACGCCCCCGCCGCCTCCCAGCTTTGATCTCGAGAGCCTCGTCGGCGTGAAGCTCTTTTCCGCGATCGCGGGAATTGCGCTCGTGCTGGCGGCGATCTTTTTCCTCAAGTACTCAGTCGAACATGGCTGGCTGCAGCCGCCGATCCGCGTGTTGATTGGCACTGCGGTTGGTGTGTCGTTGCTCGTCGTGTGCGAACTCAAAGCGGCGCGTCGCTATCCCGTGACCGCCAATGCGCTGGACGCCGCGGCAATTGCCGTACTGTTCTCTACGTTTTTCGCGGCTCATGCGTTGTGGAATCTGATTCCGTCCATCGCCGCGTTTGTCCTGCTCGCGATGGTGACGGCGATTGCCGTTCTTCTCTCGATCCGTCGAGAGTCGCTCTTCATCGCGGTGCTCGGACTGCTCGGTGGTTTTGCGACGCCCGCGTTGTTGTCCACCGGCGAAAACCGTCCGATTCCCCTCTTCGCCTACCTCATGCTCCTCAATATCGGGCTGGCATGGGTCGCATACCGTCAGGTCTGGCCGCTGCTGACCGCGCTGACCGTGGTGTTCACGGCGATCTATCAGTGGATCTGGGTCATCAAATTCCTGGACGCCGCGTCGCTTCCGCTTGGGATGGGAATTTTCGCCGTCTTCCCGTTGGCGGCACTCGCGGGATTCGCTATCGCGCGCGGACGGCAGCCGTCGAAGGAATCCAACGCCGCCGATTCCGCATTCGAGTACACGGCACTCAGCGCTGCCGCCATGCCGCTCCTGTTTGCCGTCTATCTCAGCGCCGTGCCGGCGTACGGCAACCGCCCCTGGCTCCTGTTTGGTTTCCTCCTGCTCGTCGTCGCCGGCCTTTTCGTCGTTGCCGTTGCCCGCCGGCGTCCGCTGCTGCACATGGCCGGCGCGCTTGCCACACTCGTCGTGATGGCATCCTGGCTCGGCTTCTCCTACGCGAGCGGCGCGTATCTGCCGGCTCTTGTTTTTTGTGCGCTGTTCGTGACGTTCTTTACCGGCGCGCCGGTCGCCTCGCGCCTCCTCGGCGATCGCCTGGAGAGCAGCCCAGCGGATTTCGCCGCGCCACTTCTGTTGTTTGCTCCGGCCGTGCTGGCGCGCATCGAACCTGCGTTTGTCGATCCGCGCCTTCTGTTCGGCACGGTTTTGGTGGTGTCGCTCGTGATTGCCTGTCGCGCAATCGGTGATCGGAGAGGCGATCTCCATTTCATCGGCGCATTTTTCACGATCGCGGCGCAGGCCGTCTGGTCGTCCGCGCACCTGAGCGTCGATCGACTCGGCATCGCGGTGGCGATTTACGCCGTATTTGGGATTCTCGCGACCGTGATTCCTCTCCTGGCCCGCAGCGTTGGCCGTCCGCTCGAACCGCGGGGCGGGGGCGGCGTGGTTCTCATTGCGAGCCTGGCACTCCTTCTCTTTCTGTCTCTCGGTAACGTCAGTCCGGCGGCACTGTGGGCGCTGGCATTGTTGCTCGCGATCTTGAATGCCGGTCTGTTCATTGAGAGCGGGTCCGGTGGCTTACCTGCCGTGTCAGTGGTCGGCAGCCTTCTGTCATGGATCGTGCTCGCCACCTGGTGGGCGCGTGCGGGCGCCGCGGTGGGCATCGTTCCCTCGCTCGCCGTGCTTACAGGGCTCACGCTCGTGACCTTTGCCGGGCACGTGTGGGTGAATCGTCAGTGGGGTCATCAGGCAGGGAAGCCAGCCGCGGGGTTCACCGAAGGTTTGTATCTCGGCCTCATCGGACATCTGTTTCTGCTTTTCGTTGCGACCAACCCGGCCTGGTCAATTCCGCCCGGACCCGTCTTTGGCACGCTCATCGTCCTCACACTGACGTCAAGCACGGTTTCGCTGCTGACCGGCAGCCCGGTGCTGCATGTGATCGGCGCAGCTGCTGCGGGCACGATTGTGGCGGCCTGGACATACGCCGCGGGACCGTCCTGGGCGCTCGTTGGACTGATGGCCTCCGGCGCGGCAAGCCTGTTCGCACTCTTGTGGATACCGATCGACAAAGATCGCCTCGTACGACAAGGCGCGGCGGCGCTTCTGTTTCTGGGAGAAGCCACCGCGATCATCGCCGCACGCAGCGGCGCCGGTGTAATCCCGTTCGGCTTCGTCGTTGCCGCGCACGTCGTGAACCTTTCGGTCCTGCTGGTGCTCATATCGATCGAGCGTTGGCGCGGCGTTGCCCTCGGGGCGGTGTTCGCAGGGTCATACGCGGTCGCGGTTCAGTGGGGAACGGACGTTCTTGCCGTCGGCTGGTTGCCGCTCTTGATGCTGTCGTCAGCGATCTACGCGGTATTCATCGCGTACCCACTGCTGCTTGGACGGCGCGCGCAAGCCGATCGAGATCCATATCTCGCCGCGGTGCTGGCGAGCTTCATGTTCTTCATCGCCGCACGCGCCGCGCTCGTCGCCGGCGGATACGGGGCCATTGTCGGAGCGCTCCCAGTGGCGCAAGGTGCAGTCATGGCCATCCTGCTGCGTCAGCTGCTTCGGATGGAGCAGCCAGGCGCGCGCGATCGCGGCCGTCTCGCGCTCGTCGCGGGAACGGCGCTGGCGTTCGTCACCGTGGCCATCCCGCTGCAGCTGCATCGCCAGTGGATCACGATTGGCTGGGCGCTCGAGGGTGCGGCGCTGGCCTGGCTGTTTCGCAGAATCCGTCACCGTGGCCTGCTGTACTGGACACTTGGTCTGTTCGCTGCCGTGTTCGTCCGGCTCGCCTTGAACCCGGAGATCCTTCTGTACGAACCCAGGGGATCGATGCGCATTTTCAACTGGTATCTGTACACGTACCTGGTGTCGGCCGCGGCGTTTCTGCTGGCCGCCTGGTGGCTCTCTCCTTCGGAGGACAATGATTGGGCTGGAGATCGGACGTGGTCGTCAGTACTCTCGGGTGCCGCCGTCGTGCTCTTGTTTCTGCTGCTGAACATTGAAATCGCCGACTTCTATGCGACCGGACCCACGATCATGTTCCGCTTCGGGGTGACGGTGTCGCAAGATCTGACCTACACCATCGGATGGCTGGCGTTCGGCATGGCACTGCTCGCGGCCTGCATCTATGTGCACAGCCGCTTTGGCCGCGTCGCTTCCCTCGCGCTCATCGCCTTGACGACGTTCAAGTGCTTCTTGTACGACCTGGGTTCACTTGAAGGCCTGTACCGTGTCGGCTCGTTCGTCGGACTCGCGATGTCGCTGGCGCTGGTCTCGGTGGCACTCCAGAAGTTCGTCCTCACCAAGGCCGAGGGTCAGGCATGACGAGAGCCTTTCTGGCTGGGCTGTTCAGCGTTATCGCGGTCTCAATTGTTTTCTCGCAGGAACCAGAGCTCGGGGCGCCTCTTGATCCGGCTCAATTCACCTTTCATCGAACGGTCCCCGGCGGTGCCCGGGTTCCGGTTGCGTTGCAGCTGGACGCGTTCGCCCTCGCGCACAGTCGCGGCCCGAGCGAACATTTTGCCGATGTCAGGATTCTCGATTCTTCCAATCGACAAGTCCCGTATGTGATCGAGCACCGTGACGATCCACTCGTGGTGCCGCTGGCGCCCGAGCGGGCCGATGCGCCCGCGACTTCGCCGGCGTCCATCAAGCGGTCGAACTGGTCGACGTACCGTCTCCGCTTGCCGTGCGCAGATCTTCCGGCCTCTCAGATTGCCATCGAGACCTCTGCGCGCGTTTTTCAGCGCGGTGTGCAGCTCGCGGTGCTGCGCCAGGCCGATCGGCACTCGCGGGCCCCCCGACTGGAGACCGTCGCCGCAGCCACGTGGGGCCATGTTGCGACAGATGAAGATGCGGCAGTTGCGCTCACCCTCTCGGTCATCCCGGGCGACGCGTCCGAGCTCTGGCTTTCGATTGATGAAGGGGACAACAGCGTGCTGCCGATCACCGCGGTACGACTGCTCCTGCCATCGTACCGGGTGCGGTTCTATCGACCGACCCCGTCGCCACTACTGCTCGTCTACGGCCGCACTGACGTGCTCGCGCCGCGGTACGATCTCGCGCTGGTGTCGGGTGATCTGCTCAACGCTGACGCGGCCGAGGTGACGCCGTCCGCCGAGCGGCCCACCGACACGCGTCGGAGTCAGCTCATCTCGCCAACTCAGTTCTGGATCTTTCTCTCGATCGCGGTCGCAGTCCTTCTAGCGTTGATCGTTCACCTCACGCGTCGCCGCACGTAAGTGTTTTCTTCCTTGCGCCTTTTTCCTGTTCCCTAGCCTTGAGGTGTTCAAAATTGATTTCGTGGCTTCCGGCTTTGGCCGGAAGGATGTGGCTGTCGCGGACTTCCGCCTGAAGGCGGAAGCCACAGGGAGCGGGAGTGATCAGTCACTGTCCGATAGTCGTCAACCCGGCCGTCTTCAGCTGCGCGTTCAATGCAGTGAGGTCGGTGGTTTTCAGAGCATTCCATCGAGCCATTGCCGCACGCGCGTTTCTCAGCGCCGTCTCGATTGCCGCGACTTGCAGTGCCGTTGGCTGAACATCCGCTGACTGCAACGAGTTCATGACCGCCACGAGCGCCGCGGCCGGAGCGTTGAACGCCCCACCGGCTACGCCCGGGCCTCCCGCTCCTCCGCGTCCACGACCGCCGCGCCCCCCCGGCGCTGGCGGTGTCGCTTGCGCCGGGCCTCCCGCCGTTCCGCCCCCCGCGCTGCCAGAAGCGTTCGCCGCGGCAGGGTTGAACGCCGCTTCGATTTTCTGGTCGAACGCATCGAGCGCGGTCGCGACCGCCCCGGTCGCTTTCGGTTTGATCTGCGCTATCTGATCGCGAAGACCTTGCGCGGCCTGTGCCGCCTGTTGCGCGTCGGCGGCGCCGGTGTAAGCCGCCTTGCTGAGCGAGTAAACGCGTTGCATGACGAGCGCAGGCGTCTTGACCCGCGGATCCTGTTTTACCGTGATCGGTTGCGAGTAGCTCTTGCCGTTCACCGTCAGCTTGACGGTGTAGGTCCCTGGATTGACCCACGGTGTAGTGGGCGCGGGGACCGTGTTGTATCCGACCGCCGCGATGGGAAGACCTCCGCGTCCACCGCCGCCGCCGGCGAGGGGCTGGTAGTGGACGTCCCACGTAAAGCGGTGCATCCCGGGCGAGTTCGATAGAACCATCGGCGGCCTGAACCAGTAGATTGGAAGATTGCCATTGACTGGGTCCGGGCGCACCACCGGATCCGTGCTCGAATAATGCCGGACGACGCGGCCATCCGAGTCGATCACGTCCAGCGTAACCGCTCCGGACGCGGCATCCTTGAGGTAGTAGTTGATGATCCCGCCCTCGGGCGGATTCGGCGCCCCGGTCTCGTCGGGGGGCAGCGGCGTGTCGGTATTCGTGTTCCATCGAACGCGATAGGCCGCCTGTGGTTTGAACAGCACCGCTTCCTGACTCGCCGTCGCCGAATCGATCTGCCGAAGCGGCGTGACGTCATCCAGGATCCAGAAGCCGCGGCCGTGCGTTGCCGCAACGAGGTCGTCGTCTTTGACGATGATGTCGCGGACGGATGAAGGAGCCATGTTCAGCTGTAACGACTGCCAGTGATCGCCGTCGTCGAACGACACGTAGACGCGCCGCTCGGACGCGGCATACAAGAGTCCCTTGCGTTGCGGGTCCTCTCGGATCGAGCTCGTTGGGCCGCCGTCCTCCATACCAGTGTTGATCTCGGTCCAGGTGGCGCCGCCGTCATGAGTGCGCCAGAGGTGGGGACGCATGTCGTCGAGACGCAGCGTGTTCACCGCCGCATACGCGGTTCGGGCATCGAAGCGTCCGGCGTCCATGTTGAACACTTTCATCCACGGCTTCAGCCCCGGGGGCGTGACGTCTTTCCAGGTGAGGCCACCGTCGGCGGTCGTCTTGATGACGCCGTCGTCAGTTCCAATCCAGATGCGGTTGAGATCGACGTAGGACGGCGCGATGGAATAAATCACGCCCCGCTGAATCGCAAGCGAGGGGTCCGAGTATTTCCCGATTGTGGCCGGAAGGTCGTAGGTCGTCCGCGTGGGATCGTCCCCGAGCCGCTTCCACGTGACGCCGCCATCGAGAGTCTTCCAGAGATAGTTGTTGCCGAAGAAGAGCGTCCGTTCATCGACCGGAGAAAAATTGACGGGAAGCGTTCGCACGGTTCGGTAGGCGGGCGTCCCGGGCGGAGGTGCCGGCCCGCCACGTCCTCCAGGAACCGGGCTGATGTTCTGAACCGCGGTGGTGCGCCGATCGTACCGGGTGATCTTGCCGCCATACACCATGTCGGGATCGCGGGGATCCGGGACTGCGTAGCCGTACTCTTCGACGCCGACCGGGTGCCACTCGCGGAAGGTGATCTGTCCGTCGTTTCCGCGGCTGGACACGCAGGCCGAGCCGCTCTCCTGCTGGCCGGCGCAGACGCGATAGGGGAAACTGTTGTCGGTGTTGGCGTGATAGAGCTGCGCCGTCGGCTGGTTGTACCAGGAGCTCCATGTCTCGCCGCCATTCAGCGTGACCACGGCGCCCTGATCCGCGACGAGCAGAATGATATTCGGGTCGTTCGGATTGATCCAGGCGTTCTGGTAGTCGTCGCCTCCGGGCGCACCCTTGAACGGAACCCAGGACTTGCCGCCATCAGTGGACTTGTAGGCCACCGTGCTGGCGCTGATCAGTGAGTCGGCGTCCTTCGGGTTGACGATCGGGACGGCCAGATCACCGCCGCCGATCCGGCCGACCGGTCTCGTGTCCTGCGTGATCTGCGTCCAGGTTTCGCCCGAATCATCCGAGCGATAGAACGATGTCGCGGCATTCACGGCAATTGCCGCATAGACGCGCTTCGGATTGCTCGGGGCAACCGCCAGATTCGCCTGAGTGATGGCACCGTTGCCAGGCAAACCGCTCGTGAGCTGCTTCCATGTGGTACCGCCATCAGTGGACTTGTAGATCCCTCCGCCGGTACCTCGCCACTGCGCGTTTTCCCATGGCCCCTGCCTCTCCTCCCAGAGCGTCGCGTAGACGATGGACGGGTTCGAGGGGTCGATGTCGACATCGTTGCCGCCTGTGTTGACGTCCTTGAAGAGGACCTTCTCGAAGGATTGACCGCCGTCCACAGAACGAAAGATTCCGCGCTCTTCGTTCGGTCCGTACGGATGTCCGGCAACGGCGACGAACAGGCGATTGGGGTTGGCAGGATCGACGGCGATGTTGGGGATTTGTTGCCCGTCGTGCAGGCCAAGATGTGTCCACGTCTTGCCCGCGTCGGTAGATTTGTAGACGCCGTCGCCGACCGACAGATCGGGTCGGCCGAGCCCCTCGCCGCTGCCGACATACAACACATTCGGATCCGACGGCGCGACGACGAGCGAACCGATCGAGCCGGTGGGCTGGCTGTCAAAAACCGGCGTCCACGTACGCCCCGCGTCGGTCGTTTTCCATACGCCTCCGTTACAGACACCGATATAGAAGGTGTATGGCTGGCTCGGATGTCCGGCGGCAGACTTCGTGCGGCCGGCGCGAAGCGGCCCGACACTGCGCCACCGCATTTCGCCGAACAACTTCTGGTCGACCGGTCCGGCCGTCCGCGGTTCCTGGGCAAGGGGGTGCGAGAGCGAAGCGGCGGCAGCGACGAGCGCTGCCGATGTGATGACGATCGTGCGGATGACAGCCAAGCGGATCCTCCGCCGCAGAGTCTACTAGAGTTCATCGAGGAGGATTCCTGCCGACCTGGACCTGCTTGACCGCTTCTCGTCCCACGATCATTGACAAGCGCACACTGCATCGAAAAGATCGCCGCCATGAAAGCAATGATTGCTGCAGCGGCGGCGAGCGTGTGCGTCGTCAGCCTCGTCAGGACCCAGGATTCGTCGTCGGCCGCGCTGGACGCAATGGTGAACGCCGAACGCGCATTCGCCAGGACGGCTACGCAAAAAGGAATCCGCGACTCATTCCTCGAGTTCTTCGCCGAAGACGCGATCGCGTTCAACCCGGCGCCGGTTTCGGCGACGGAGCGGCTGCGGAGCCGGCCGGGACGCCCGTTCAGCGAACTCGAGCTGACCTGGGAACCTCGCGCCGGAGACATCGCGGCGAGCGGAGAGCTTGGATGGTTGACCGGCCCCTCCACCTTCATCGATCACACGACGGCCGGTGCAGCGCCGCAGCACGGAAACTACCTTTCCGTGTGGCGGCGGCGATCGGATGGCCCGTGGCGCGTGTTCATCGACATCGGATCCCAACCACCGCAGGCAGTCTCGTTCGCGCCCGGCTTTACACGATTCGCATTGCCATCGCGATACGCCGCCAAGGCAGACGACTCGACCGCGACGGCGTTGCTGACGGAGGCGGACAAACGGTTGAACCAGGAGATCGCCGCGCGCGGTGCCGCGAACGCCTACCGGGCAGTTGCTACCACTGGTTCACGGCTTCACCGCAACGGTTTCATGCCTTCGATTGGTCCATTGGCGATCGGATCCTGGCTGGATGCGAATACTCCCGAGATGAGTGCGGTCACCGCTGCCGCAGAGAGTGCCCGGTCGGGCGATCTCGGCTATAGCTACGGCATCTTCGACGTCAAAGGCCCGGCTCCCCAGCACGGCGCTTACGTTCGCGTCTGGCAACGTGATGCCACAGGCAAGTGGTGGCTGGTTGCCGATGTTGTGCAGAAGACGTAACGCCCCGAGCGCGGCCGTGACAGCTCGAATGAACACCGAACATCTCGAGCGGTCCGTCCTGTACTCACACAAGGCGCTGCTGAGATGTTTCGTGGTCGCCCGCGCCTCTGCGCTTGCCAACACCATTTGGCAACGGCTTTGAGTCTGTTCCCCGCCGGTAACGAACACTAACAACAAGACCCAGGAAGTTGGGGAGGGAACACGCTCATGAACATGAAACGGATTGCTCTGGCGACGCTGCTCGCCTTTACGATGGCTCTCATCTCACCTGTTGCAGGCATCGCGGCTGCGCAAGGACAAGCTCAAGGACCACAGGCCAGTACGATTACGGTCCCGGTCACCGGCAGTGGCGGGGGCGGGACGTTCGCCGGAACATTCCAGCTGCAGCGGTTTGCGAATCAGGCTGGGCAGGTCGTGGCGCAAGGAATTCTGAGCGGCACGTTGACGGCCGCCAACGGCACGGTTACGAGCGTCATCAAGACCGTGGCATTGCCTGCCGCCATCACCAACTCGACGTGCCAGATCCTCCATCTCGATCTCGGACCCCTCTCGCTCGACATCCTGGGGCTGCAGGTGAACTTGAGCCGCGTGGTCCTCGACATCACCGCGCAGGCGGGGGCCGGCAATCTGCTCGGCAATCTGCTCTGCGGAGTGGCGAACCTGTTGAACGATCCAAACGGGCTGGTGAGGCTGCTGAACAGCATTCTCGGCGCGCTCTAGTCCTCCAAAGAAGTTCAGGGCAGCGTGTTCCCTTGAAACGGAGCACGCTGCCGCTCCTCGCCACATTCGGCCCACCTCACGTTACAATACGATCACGCCTCGAAGCTGGTCTGCGCTGGATTTTTCCAAGGCATTACGCTGTACGGCGCAAGGAGTAATTGTTGGTGAACCGGCCTATTACGCGGATTCTCGCCTCGCTGTGTGTCGTCGCCGCCGTCGCCGGCGGTGTATGGACTGTCACCGTCGATGCGCAGGATCGACTCAAGTCGATGCCTGGCTACACCCAGTACGATCGGATGTCGCGCGAGATTCCGGCTGCGGTCAAATCGGGCGCGCTGGCTGTGACCTGGACGAGTGGACATACGTTCGAGTACGCGCGCGACGGCAAACGCTACCGGTATGACGTGCTGACCAAGTCGGCTGCGGAGCTCGGCGACGGGGGCAGTCAACTGCAGGCCGGCCGTGGCGGACGCGGCGGGGGGCCGGCACGCGGACGGCAGGTCGATTCCGCGATGTCGCCAGACGGCAAGTTCAAGGCGACCTATCGCGATCGAAATCTGTGGCTGAGCGATCCGTCGGGCGCGGGCGAGATCGCGATCACGTCCGACGGCAGCGAGACGACCCGGATCAAGTACGGAACGGCGAGCTGGGTCTACGGCGAGGAGTTGTCGCAGACGACAGCCATGTGGTGGTCACCTGACAGCACCAAGATCGCCTACTACCGGTTCGACGAGCAGAAAGTGCCCGACTACTTTCTGCAGATGGATCAAACGAAGATTCAAAGCTCGGTTGATACCGAGGCGTATCCGAAAGCCGGCGCGCCGAATCCGGTTGTCGACCTGTTCGTCTACGACGTCGCCACGAAGAAATCGACTCGAATCGACGTGCGCGACGGCAAGCCGTTCGACAATTTGGCGGTCGGTCACTACGTCTACCATGTGAGCTGGTCTCCCGACGGCAGCGAGCTTCTCTTCAACCGCACGAACCGTCGTCAGAACGTTCTCGAGTTCGCCGCGGCCAATCCCGCGACCGGCGCGACCCGAGTGATCCTCCGTGAAGAATGGCCGACCGGCTGGATTGAGAACAATCCGACGATCCAGTTTCTGAAAGACGGCAAACGGTTCATCTGGGAGTCTTCCCGCAACGGATGGACGAACCTGTATCTCTACGATCTCGGCGGCAAGCTGATCACGCCGCTGACGACGAGCACGACGTTCGAGGTCGCGAACATTCTGAAGATCGACGAGACCGCGGGCGTGATGTTCTACACGGCGCGCGATGGCGATAATTACCTGAAGCTTCAAGTCCATCGAGTTGGCCTTGACGGCAAGGGTGACCGCCGGTTGACCGATCCGACTTTTCACCACACGGTCGGTGGATGCATGGGCGCGACCGGAGGGCGAGGGGCTGGCGGGTTTGGTGCCGCCGCGGGCAGCTGCGGGATTTCTCCCGATAACAAGTACTTCATCGACGTCGCGCAAACGCATGACATGCCGCCGGCGACGAGGCTGGTTGATGCGGCGACCGGTAACGTCGTGGCGACGCTGGCCGAGAGCGATCTCACGAAGTTCCGAGAGCTTGGTCTGAAGAAGGCGGAGCTCTTCACTTACAAAGCGGCTGATGGCAAGACCACGCTGCACGGCACCATTCAATTCCCTTCGACGTTCGATCCGTCGAAGAAGTATCCGGCGCTCGTCAGCGTCTACGGTGGACCTGCCTCGGCGAGCAACACCGCGCGCGAGACCTTCATCACGCCGACCGCGACGACCGAGTACGGTTTCCTGGTCATCAACCTCGATTCACGCGCTGCGCCAGGGCAGGGCAAGCGGATGTTGGATGAGATCTACCTGAAACTGGGGCAGGTCGAGATCGACGACATGGCGGAAGGCGTGAAGGCGCTCTGGAACAGGCCGTATTTCGACAAGGCACGTGTTGGGATGTACGGCACGTCGTACGGCGGCTACTCGTCGGTGATGTCGATTCTGCGCCATCCCGACGTGTTTGCCGCAGCCTCGGCATCGTCGCCCGTGACCGCGTGGTACCACTACGACACCGTCTACACCGAGCGGTACATGTGGATCCCGGCCGAGAACAAGGCCGGATACGAGGCGGGCAGCGCGATGACGTACGCGAAGAACCTGAAGGGCCGGCTGCTCCTGTATTACGGCACCGCAGACAACAACGTCCATCCATCAAACATGATGCAGCTCATCACCGAGCTGCAACAGGCGGGAAAGAGCTTTGACCTCCAGGTCGGACCCGATAGGGGGCACAGCGGCGTCAATGGCGAGCGAATGATGGAGTTCTTCATCGAAAACCTCATCATGAAATCCAGCCCAACCGTCTCGACGTTCTAGAAGCGAATAGGTGGCCGCCAGGGCCAGCTCATCTATTCGTACTTGCTGCGTCAAGTAAGTTACTCGTTTGGAATAACTTATAGGTAGCCTTTGTCTTTAACTCTCGGGCACACGTCTGCGAATTTCTGGCCGGGGTGGACCCGTTTCGGTCCTTCTGGCGTCGAAACTTACAGCGGGTAGTTCGCCCGCACGGTTCAGTCGCACCGGCCCGGTCGGGCTGGCTCGTCACAGAACGCGTTCACATTGAGCGGCACACAGCAGTCGCGATTAGATATGATGGGCAATACACCTATGCAGCCAGAAACGATCCAAGCAGAGCGACGTCAGAAGCGCAGTACTCCGAAAGTTCCGGCCCCGCAGCGCGAAGTCTGTCCGAAGTGCGGGAGTCCGAACGCGCGGATTATTGGCCGCTCGGAATCCTTTCCGATCCTGTATTTCCGGTGTGAAGACTGCCGGCGGACTTCTGTCGGTCCCGCAGTCTAGGACATCGTAAAAAGCCGCCGCATCGCAGACGCTCGATTTGAGCGTGCTGCCGGAGGTGTCTCTTGCCAATCGCGGACGAGCGATTTGCGCGGCTCTTCGATCAGTTAGTCGGCGATGGGTTCTCCGATATCACGGGCACGGATCTCTCGATCACGCTGCCCGTCTCGAAGCGGCTGTTGAACGAACTCGTCGCCGCCGCGACGCCTCCCTCCGCACCCGTTCGGGATCTCGACCTCACACCGCTCGACAACGATCGGTTCCTGTTGCGCGGTCGAATTGGTTCGTCGGCGCTTCTCCCGGCTCTGAGGCTCAATCTCGAAATCGATCAGCAACCTGTCTTGCCGCAGTCTCCCGTTCTCGTGGTGCGGCTGCAAGGGCCGCGAATCATGTCGCTCGCCGGGCCGCTTCTGCGGATGATCTCGCTTCCCCCATGGCTTCGCGCGGAACAGGATCGACTTCATGTCGACCTGCGCGTCGTTGCCGCTCAGTATCGGGTTGATCGTTACCTGAAGTACATCGACGAACTGCGCGTCAACGCTGTGGCTGGTACGCTCGTGGTTTCGCTCCGCGGCCGCGTCAGGTAACCATTCTCCAGCTGGGGCCGAGATCCGGCCCGATTGCACCCACTCGATCGGTTAATCTTGGCGCATGCCGGTACTCGTCGATGATGCCGTCTACGACTTCGCCACTTTCGAGGAGATCCTCCCGGCGACCGTCACCATCACTCGAACATCGCAAGAAGATTTCAAGTCGCGTCAGCTGATCGTCTGGGTCGACGGAGTTCGCATCGCCACGCTTCTGTGGGGACACTCGATCACGCGCGAGCTGCAACCCGGGCCCCACCGGTTGCGCATCAGCAACACGCTCTATAGGAAGACCGTCGATTTCACGGTTCGCACCGGCGAGCAAGTGTTCTTCGAAGCCATCAGCCACATGGGACCGGGCAGCATCTTCATGATCCTGCTCCTTGGCGTCGGTCCCCTCTACATGACCGTCAAGCGCATGAACTAGGGTTCTCGCTGCAGGGTGCATGTGCAAAACCGTGCACTGTGAACCTTGCACTCCCCAGAACCTCGCGAACCCTGACGAACCTTGTAGAACCCTGCAGAACCGGTAGAACGCGGATCTTGGTGACCCCCTTGCAGCAGAGCTTTGCCGGAAGCGCGCACCGACAACCGGCGCGCCGGCTTTAAGTCTCACGGATTACATAACTTACTCAGTGAGCGCCTGAAAGAGCGAACTATGTCTGCCCGGTTTCAGAAGTGTAACGGTCGCACAAGGTTGGCACACGCCGGCTTCTCGCTGGTCGAGTTGCTCATTGTGATTGCGGTGATCGGTATCGTTGCCGCAATCGCCACGCCGGCGATGCTGCGCGCGCGGCGGAATTCCAATGAGGCGGCGGCGATCGGTTCACTCCGGGCGCTGAACAGTGCCGAAGGCACCTACGCGGCGGTCGCAGGAAAGGGCGGGTTCGCGCCGCTGCTCGCCACACTGGCAACGCCGTGTCCCTCGAGCACGGCGGCGTTCATTTCACCCGACCTCTCTATCGATCCCGCGGTGAAAAGCGGATACACGATTACGGTGTCGGCGGCCGCCATTTCGTCGCCCGGCGCCAATGATTGCAACGGTGTCCCTACCGTCACTGCGTACTACACGACCGGCGTGCCGGTGTCGGCAGGAGCCAGCGGCTTGCGTGGGTTTGCCTCGTCGAGCGCAGGCACGATCTTCTTCGATCTGACCGGTGCGGCGCCGACTGAAGCGCAGATGGTGCCAGGCGGCGGGGGTAAGACGATCCAGTAACAGCGGCCAGTTTCCCGTTTCCCGTTTCCCGTTTCCCGTTTCCAGTTACTGAACCCGTAGAAAGCGAAACGGCTGTTCCGGATTCCGGAACAGCCGTTTTTGTTCTGACTGGTAACTGGCTACTGGTAACTGGGAACTTGCTTAGAACACAAACCTGAATCCGAACCTCATCGTCCGCTGGCCGCCGGTCGTCCCCGTGACCTGACCGAACGTGTTGCCGGCGTTGGTGCTGAATCCGGTATTCGGGTTGCCCCACCGCACGGAGTTCGTCGTGTTGTACATGTCGACGTGAATCTCCGCGTAGCGCCTCTGTCCGACGCTGAAGCGCTTGAACAGCGACGTATCGAGCTCCCAGAAGCCCGGGCCTTCCGGGCCCTCGTTGCGCGTCAGGTTGCCCTGTGTCGCGTTCGCCGGCTGTGCGTAGGCCGCCGGGTCAAAGTAGAGATTGCCGGGTCCGAGACCGCCGAGAATCTTCTGCGTGCCCACGAGATCCGCATACGCGGTGTTGCCCGGAGTGTTTAAGAGCGTGCCGCTTGCCGTGATTGATAGAGGCACACCCGACTGGGCGATGTAGATGTTGCTGAGCTGCCAGCCGCCGATGATGTTGGCCAGTACACCCTCGTTCAACCACTTCTTGTGTGGTCCCCATGGCAGCTCGTAGATCACCGTGCCCACGTAGTTATGCGTGCGGTCGAAGTTCGATCGTCCCCAGCTGTCGGCGAAGTTGATCGGTGTCGAGATGCCCGTGTTCTCGTTCACGTAATCCATCGACTTGCTGTAGGTGTAGGAGTTGGTCACGAGCAGACCGTTGCTCCACCGACGATCGATCTTCATCTGCAGCGCGTTGTATTGCGTCTTGTTGTCGTTGGTACGCGTCCGCGACGTGCCGGTGCGGTTGAACGTCGCGAACTGCGGGCGTCCGTTGTTGCCGGATCCGTACACCATGCTCGCGTTCGTGTCCACGTCCATCACGATGTTCACACCGCGATTGCCGACATAGGCCACGTCAACGGTGAAGCGATAGGGCAGCTCGCGCTGGAACGCCACGTTCCAGGAATGCAGCGTAGCTTCTCGCAGGCTCGTCGGTATCACGTCCCACGTTCCGTTCAACAAGCTCCCGGTGACGGGGATGATGCCGTTGTCCGGAATGTTGAGGAGCGCCGGGGCAGGGAAGCCGGCGGCCATCGAGCCCTGCGCCTGAAAACCGTTGGCGGCTGTTCCGTTGTAGTTCTGCTTGACCGGGTAATTGAACGCGTACCGGTTGTCGGGGAACGGAATCGTGCTCGCGCCGTAGCCGGCCCGGACGACGCTCTTGTCGTTGAGGCGCCAGGACACGCCGGTTCGCGGCGCGAAGTTGGTGAACGTCTTCTTCACGTTCAGCGCGTTATTCATGTCGCCATATCCGGCGACGCGCATCGTGTTCGTCGACGGGTCGTAAGTGGAGAGCGTGCCTTTGCCTTCGAGTCCCTCGAGCGGCGTGTAGTACTCCCACCGCAGCCCCATGTCCACCGTGACGTTCGACTTCGCCTGCCACTTGTCGTGCATGTAAAGGAACGTCCCGGCGTGCTGCGTTCCCGGCTCGTCGATGACCTTGAGGTCCCGCTGGACCGTGCTTGGCCAGTCGAGCAGGAACGAGGCGAGCGCGTTCGCGACACCGAGGGCGCTCGATTGCTCGGATGGGATCGAGGTGCCCGACGTGTTGAACGCGAACCGTCCGCGCGGACCGCCCGCGTCCTGCGTCTGCAGGAGCATGTCGCGGTTGTGCCGCCACTCACCCCCAAACTTGATGGTGTGGGTGTTCATCAGCCGGGTCATTGTCGAGACCACGCTCCACGTCTTCTCGGACCGATCCCATGGCTGGCTCGCCGAGAAGCCAAGCAGTGGATCGCCATAGCCGCCGATGCTGATCTGAGAAAGGCCGCTGGTGAATTGATCGATGTTCGCACCAGGAATGCCAACATCAGCGCTGGTCGTCAGCCCATCCCCCGTGGTCGCGGTGACGTTGTGGTAATAGTTCAATCCACCGCGGACATCGAGAACCATCTTGGGACCGAACACGCGCGTCCACGTCACCCCCGTGCTTGTGCTCGTGTTCGTGCCCGTGCCGGCGAAGCCGCCGTTAGCGGGCCCACCGGCCTCGTCACCGAACAGGGCGGGATCGAAGACGACCGGCCGCATGAAGCTGACGCGGTAGGACATCTGATCCTTTGCGCTGATGGTGTAGTTGACCTTGGTGTCGAATCCGTCGGTCGTCTTCTCTCGAACCTGCGTCTTCTGGTAGTTGTTCTGACCGAGGTTTGCGACCAGGTTGGGCTCCGGGACGAACGCGAGGAGTCTGCGCGCGACCGGGCTGATGCGATCCTGCGGGATGATGTTGCCCGGGAACGCCACGCGATTGGCGCCGCTCACGTCGCCCGTCGTTGGGTCGTAGATCTTGCTAGTCGACGCGCTGAAGTCGCCATTCCGCATGGCCAGCGTCGGCACCGTCGTCCGAGTGACATATCCGTTGTTGTCGAGCGTTCTCTGATAGTCGCCGAAGAAGAACAGCTTGCTCTTGACGATCGGCCCGCCCAGCGTGAGGCCGCCGTTGACGAACTTGGTCGGCGCCTGGATGTGGCTGAAGTAGTCGCCGGCGTTGGTCTTTTCGTTGTTGCCGAAGAAGAACGCGCTGCCCCTGAGATCGTTGGTGCCGGATTTCAGCGTGACGTTCGTGACCGCCCCGCCCGAGCGTCCGAACTCTGCGTCGTAATTGCTGGTCGATATGCTGACTGTTTCGAGCGCGTCGGCCGCTGGAATGATGACCTGCAGCAGTCCGGTCTTCTGATTGTCGTCGAGCCCTTCGATCAGCGTGTTGCTCGCCATCCCAGGCTGCCCGTTCACCTCGTACCGCAGCGAGTCCTGCGAGTTGAAAAACTGCGAGTGCTCGCGGTGCGGCCGTGTCACCCCCGGCACGACCATCGTCAGACTCTGGAAATTTCGATTGAACGTCAACGGCAGCTCGGACACCATCTTCGACTCGAGGATGCGCCCCGTGTCCGTCCGGTCGGTCTGAAGGACGGGGCTCTCTGCCGAGACCGTCACCTCTTCCGACATCTGTCCAACGCTCAATGACAGGTCGACGCGCACGGTGGTGTTCACGTCGACCTTGACGCCTTGCCGCGCCGTCTTTTTGAAACCCTGGAGCTCCGCCTCGACGGTGTAGTTCCCGTTCGGCAAGCTCGTGAAAATGAAGTAGCCAGCTTCGTTGGTGACGGCGTTACGGCTGATGTTCTTGTCGACATCTGTGGCCGTCACCGTCGCGCCGGGCATTGCGGCGCCGCTCGAGTCCGTAATGTTGCCGAGCAGGGTTCCGGTGACCGCCTGGGCCGCCGCGGTCGACGGGATAAGCATGAGAAGTGCGCTCAAGGCGAGCGCGCCGAGGGTGGGTCCGAGACAGCCTTCGGACGCCGCACGCAAACTGCGTCGCATCACACCTTCCTCCTAAGAAACACAAAAACAAACGGGCACGCCAAGGCGGATGCCCGGCAGCGCTGGTTATAGTAACCCTTCAATGCACCGGGTGTGCCGGAGTGATAGCATCCGGATCGCGATTCGCAGCTCGCGGCTCGCGGTTCGCTGTCGCCGGGCGAAACCGTGCTGAAAGCAGAAAGTTGCTGCGAATCTGCGGCCCGAACCGAAGGTGAGGGCTGGCAGGCGCTGGGGGTGGGGCCCCAGCGCAAAAGTGAGAAATGACTATCAGAGGCGTTGCTGATCCAACATGCCGTATACCGTAACCAAAGACTTGATTCTGCCAAGCACGGTGACAGGTTCCTGGCCGAGGCCCCGCTGGTTCGACCTCAGCATGTGGGCGAGGCCGCTTGACACCTGCATGATGGACGTCCGGTTTCGCGAGAAATTTCAGGACGCGCTCGCCGTCGTCATCAGCGACGAGGATCGCGCCGGGCTGGATATCCTCACCCACGGCGACTTCCACTGCGATGAAGACTTTGCTGGCCGAAGCTGGCATCACTATCCGATCCAGCGCTGGACTGGCTTCGAAGGTGACTACCTGCAGTCGGAAGAGACCCGGAGCCCGTGGCTCCGATATCCGCCGGGCACGCTGCTGAACGAGATTTACACCGCCTGGCGGTGGCCGCGCGTCACCGGAAAGATCGAACATCGGCCGCTCGACTACGCGAAGATCTGGCGCATCGCGCAAAGCAAGACGCGGAAGCCCGTCAGATTCGGCACCTGCTGCTCGCAGGTGATGGGCTTGTTCTTGGACATCCACACCAGCGAGTACAAGGACAACCGCCAGGTGGTCTGGGACATGGCGGTCGCAATGAACAAGGAACTGCTCGCCCTGCGCGATGCTGGCTGTCGCTGTATCCAGATCGAAGAGCCCACCCTTCATTTCATGGCCAACACCTTCGGCGCACGCGACGAGAAGGTGAAGTTCATGGTCGAGTGCTACAACCGGGAGGTGCAGGGCCTGGACGATGTGGAGATCTGGATCCACACGTGCTGGGGCAATCCGAACATGCAGCGGGTGATGGAGGACACGAGCTATCGTGCCTCGTTCGAGCTCTATCTGAACGAGATGCGTGGCGACGTGTGGACCATCGAGACGAAGGATCGTAACTTCGCCGACATCGAGCTCTTCGGCGCGTTCAAGGGCAAGTTGCCGAAGAAAATCTGCGTCGGCGCTGTCAGTCATCGCACCCTGCAGGCGGATCGACCTGAAGAAGTGGCCAACGCGATTCGGACGGCGCTCAAGCACATCGCACCGGAGCAGTTGATCGTCTCGAGCGATTGCGGCTTTGGCCGCCAGGGCGCCAATCGCGAAATTGCCTTCTACAAGGCCAGCGCCATCGCCCAGGGGTGCAACATCGTCCGCAAAGAGCTGGGCCTCGCGACGACCTACGTGCCGGCGGCGGATCCCGTGCTGCAGATGGATATCGTGCCGAAGAAATCGGTGAATTAGTGATTTGGTGAATTGGTGAATTGGCTTCGCACGCGCTACCGCGCGTGCTATGAAAGCGCGGCGGTAGCCGCGCGATGCGAATTCACCAATTCACCAATTCACCGATCCACCAATTCACCAATTCTTCTTGGCTTCATCGATCAGCGCGTTGTTCCGTTCATACGACAACGCGTCCCGTTCACCAGCCACTGGCGGGTACTGGTGCTTGGCGTATACGGGATACGCCTCCGTTCTCAGGTGGGCAAGCATGCTGTGCGCCCGGCGCGTGTCCCGTTCGTGGCGGAGCGCAGTGATGTCGATCGGGGCGACGACGATGCGCTCGCCGGGGCCGGGTGATGCCTCGGCGAGAATCCGGCCATCAAAGTCCACGACTTGGCTGCCGCCGGGCCACGAGTACGGCGGGTAGTGTCTGAGGCTGGCGCCCTGATTCGCCGCGACAACGAACGCGGTGTTCTCGAGGGCGCGGCACCGATTGACGATCGTCCACCAGTTCATGGGTTCGGTTGCGCCCCACGGATCCATGTACGCGGACACCCGCACGAGAATCTCGGCGCCGTTGGCGGCCAGCTGGCGCATCGCCTCTGGGAACAGCCAGTCATAGCAGATAGCGCAGCCGATCCTCCCGATGGGTGTATCCGCGACCGGGAACAGCGGATCGACGTATCCGTCGATCTCGTGTGGACTCGAGTGCACCTCGTAGGGAATCCACGGATTCACCTTCCGGTACTTGTAAAGGATGCCCTCCGGACCAATCAGACACGTCGTGTTGAAGACGACGGTCGGCCAGCGCGGATCGACCTCGATCATCGATCCGGACTGGATATAGATGTCGTGTTCACGCGCCTTCGCATGGAGGCGATCCGTGTGCTCGTTAGGAATCGGGACCGCGAGTTTTTGCAGCAGTTCATGAACCGTCGCGTAGACCGGCGCCGCATGCGCGAACTCCGGAAACACGACGAGCCGCACCGGCACGAAGGGGGCGCTGCCTGCAACTGCCGAATCGATCATCGACAGCATGCGATCCGTATTCGCGCGCATCTGCGATCGATCCAGCGGGTTGTGAAAGTCGGTCTGACACGCGGCGGCGGAATAACGGATGGGAGTCATGGCTCACGCGCCGTGACGCTGTAGATGGACGGAATCGGTCGCATCGCGACTCTGGTGTTGAACCGCTCGAGATAATCGCGATGAGCGGCATCATCCGGATAGTGCTCATCCGGCCCATACGGATACTTCGTCATCTTGCGAAACGGCAGTGGCCCGACAGTGTCAGGGCTCGCCGACCGCGGGTTCATTTCCTTGCTGTAGCCGTTCGCATACAAGAGGAACGTTCGCGCCCATCCTGACTCCAGTGGCGGCAGCGCGCTGGCGTCGAAAGAGAGGGCGATCTCGTCGCCCGGGCGCGCAATGACGAACATGTCGTCGACGCGGTCCAGCAGCGTTCGAACGTCCCCCTCGCGCGTATATCGCCCGACGAACGACTTCCACGGCATCACCGTCGAGACGCGTTGATAGTCGTAACCAATCGGTTCCCGCCCGTCGGGAGTCGTCTCGCGCGAGAAACCTCGCCAGTGGAGATCGGCGGTGGCGGCATCGACACGCGTCACGTGCGGCGTCGCGCGGCCGTTCCCGTCGGCTACGAGAATCTGATCCCAATAGACCCGCATGTTCGTCAGCAGACGAACCTCGCGCGACGAAGACAGAAACTTTCCGGCAAGGCTGACGGCGATCGTCTGCGGACGTCCGACCGGGATGCCGACATCGGCAATGACCGTTCGCCAGGTCCCCGCAGGGTCTTTGACCTGCAACGACGGAGCAGCGGCGTCAATCCGGCTCTGTGAGGCGGCGACGTTGTCGCTGGAAAATGCGTAATTCGTCCAGCCGGTCAGCAGCAGCACCGGGTCGCTGCCGACGGCGCCGAGGTCGAGCGTCAGTTCGTGGGGCGCTGCGTAGCCGCGGATCGGCAGCAGGCCGAAGTCGTCGGGATACTGTCGGTCGAGCGTGGCGATCCGAGCAAGGACGTCATGCCCGTGTTCGTCTATCGCACGAAGCGGGGGGCGTGGCTGGCGGGTTGAGATCAGCTGGAACGGCTCGCGAGGCGGCTGACGCAATCCTTCGTTCGGATAGACGGAGACCCCGGCAGGATGATCGACGGCCACCAGCTGCAGTCGATCGACGAACAGGACCTCCTCCAGTTCGTTGGTGACGCGCAGCTCGTAACGGCCATTGCGCGGCTTCAGCTGATCGTCGCCGATGCGGACGTACTCGTCGGGGTCGGGTTGATTCCACACCGACGGCGCGACCCAATCGCCCATCTCCCCGCCGCCCATGAAGTCGGTCACGAACTCGAACCGCGTGCCGTTCCAGGTGAACAGATAGGGACACGAAGACGGCTTGCGATCGAGTTCGGTGATCGGAAGCACCGCCGCGTGAGCCGTTGTTGACGCCGGCGTTTCCGCCTGCACGATGCCCGACGGCCAGAGCACGCGAATCGCATCCGCGCCCGTTCTCGAACCGAGGCCGAAGATCACATCGGCGGGCGCGACTGCAGGAGAGGCAGATGAGGTCTCGACCGCCTGACGGAGACTACCGGCGCGGAGATCGACCTTGGCGCCGAGC